>Ga0224505_10000014_pt1 | contig 145006 bp, 133 predicted proteins | sample SF_Jan12_sed_USG_FD_169102 | JGI IMG/M metagenome (GOLD analysis project Ga0224505, IMG submission 169102) | Sediment microbial communities from San Francisco Bay, California, United States - SF_Jan12_sed_USGS_4_1 | ecosystem: Environmental > Aquatic > Marine > Sediment | place: USA...
AACGGCAGCATCCTGGGTCTTGACCAGGCTTTGGGCAAGATCCTCGATGTCCGGACCCAGGTCGGATCGAGACTTTCTGCTATCGAAAGCCAGGGCGACAGCAACAGCGCGTTCGCGCTGACAGTGCAGGATACCCTTGCCCAGCTCGAGGATCTCGACTATGCGGAAGCCTTGTCCCGGCTCAGCCTGCAAATGACCACGCTGGAGGCCGCGCAGCAGTCCTTCATCCGGACGCAGCAGCTTTCCCTGTTCAACTACTTCTAGTTTTTTTTCGCACGATCTTCGTGCGCCACGTCACACTTTATACAGTAACTCCTAAAGTTTGTCGTTTTCCCGCCGGGCACGGCGCGGGCTTCCGTCGATAAATTGACGGTAATTTCCTCAAGCTTTTCAGAACCGAACCGATAACCTCACTGTACGGTGGTCTTGAATGGATATCGCGACCCCAGACAATGACTTCCGGCGGCATAAGCAGACCGGGTTATTTTTCTGACTAGGAGTTTTTGAAATGGCACAGACGATTAATACCAACGTTGCTTCGCTCAATGCGCAACGTAATTTGAATCGTTCGCAAGGTTTGCTAAATCAGTCGCTTGAAAGACTGTCTACAGGCTTGCGAATCAACAGCGCCAAGGACGATGCGGCAGGTCTCGCCATCTCCGAGCGCTTCACCACGCAGATTCGTGGTCTGGACCAGGCGGTACGAAATGCCAGCGATGGCATCTCACTGTCGCAGACCGCGGAAAGCGCGCTCGGCGAGCTGACCAACAACCTGCAGCGTATTCGCGAGTTGGCTGTTCAGTCGTCCAACGCCACCAACTCGGCGTCGGATCGTGCAGCACTGAACGCCGAGGTTCTGGAGCGTATCGCCGAGGTCGATCGCATCGCGAAACAGACCAATTTCAACGGCGTCAAGGTTCTCGACGGCTCTTTCGGTACGGCGACCTTCCAGGTCGGCGCCAACGTCGGCGAGACCATCTCGGTCAGCCTGACCACGGACGTCACGGCTTCTGCCATCGGTTCGGTCATCACAGACGAAGGTTCGGGCTTCACGATGGATCCGGCCGACGCTGTTACAGAAACGGCGGTTTTGACGATTACACCAGCGGGCGGTACGGCCGTTGACGTCGACATTGCCGCAGGTTCGACTCTGCAGCAGGTGGCTGACTCCATCAATGGCGCCAACATCGGCGGCGTCAGTGCTTTCGTCAGTGGTAACGGCGAGATCCAGATCCTGTCGGATGTGGAAGGCCTGACCATAACCGAAGCGCTGGGTGGAACTGCTTCGACCGGCCTTGGTGCAATCACCACGGCGGCTGAAGCCGTTGACGCGACCACGACACTGTCCGGCGTCGGCGTTGACACCGTGGCAAATGCGAACTTTGCAATTGCCCGGATCGACTCGGCCCTGACAGCGGTGAATGGACTGCGCGGTAACCTCGGCGCCATCCAGAACCGTTTCGAGTCGACCATCATCAACCTGCAGACTGTCGGCGAAAACCTGTCAGCGGCACGCGGCCGGATTCAGGATGCTGACTTTGCCGCAGAAACTGCAGCGCTGACGAAGGCACAAATTCTGCAACAGGCCGGTGTTTCGGTACTGGCGCAGGCAAATGCCCAGCCGCAGCTCGCTTTGAGTCTGCTGCAGTAAGCGTAGTTTGACGCAATAGCAGTAAGCACCGAAACAGGGGCGGCATGGATGCGGCCCCTGTCGGAGCGGAGGGAAAGCGATATGTCGGAGCAAGCAGTGAAATCGATCAACTCCGGCACCGGTACTTTCGCGGTATTGAAGGACCGGGTGCACGATCTGTTGCCAAACACCGGTGGCAAGACGAGGCCTGTGCCCGGCAATGAATTGCCGGAACGGAAACCGGAACAGAAACCCAACCTCGAACTGCTGGCAAAGCAGCTCAATATGGCCAGCCGAAGTATCGGTCGCGATCTACGGTTTCAGGTTGACATGGAAAGCGGTCGTTCGGTGATCCAGGTGCTGGATCGTGAGACCGGCGAAATAATCCGGCAGATTCCTGGCGAAAAGATTGCAGCGACGATGCAGGGCGGCACCGTAACCAACGTGCGGCTCTACGACGAGCTGGTATAGGAAACTGGGCCTAAAAGGCAGTCGCCGTGGTGAATTACATGGCACGAAACTTGTAGCTCAGATTGACAGACATCAGCAGATGAGTAACTGAGAGACAGGAATGGCCAGCATTATTTCTTCAGGTATTGGATCCGGGCTGGATATTGCCGGAATCGTGCAACAACTGGTCGCGGCGGAGGGTCAGCCAGTGCAGTTAAGGATCGGCCAGCAGGAGGCGCGCACACAGGCGAAATTGTCTGCCTTCGGCAGTCTTAAAGCCACGATGTCTGATTTTCGGGACAAGCTGGCGGTTATGAAGAACCTCAGCAGTTTTCTCGTACGCAATGCGCAATCGGGAAACGAAGACCTGTTCACGGCAACCGTGGAAGGTTCGGCGTTACCCAGCAAATATTCTGTAGAAGTCGTGCAGCTTGCACAGGCTCAGAAACTGACTTCCGGCGTTTTCACAGGTTCGGATGCGGTCGTCGGCACCGGTACGCTGAATATCGCCATTGGCGCGGAAAGCTTCAGCATCGAAGTGACTGACCAGAACAATACGCTCAGCGGCATACGCAACGCGATTAACGACGCCCTGGACAACAAAGGCGTAGCGGCGACGATCGTCAATGCCAGTGCCGGCAGCTATCTGATCTTGTCCGGTGAAAGCACTGGTGTTGATCAGGCGATGACCATTACTCAGAGCGGCGGAGACGGCGGCCTGGCGGCGCTCGAATACGATCCCGGCAACGGACTCAACGCACTGACGCAGACGGTTGCCGCACAGGACGCTTTGATTCGTATCGACGGATTCGACGTGACCAGCGACAACAACGTCGTGACCGGAGCGGTCGAGGGCGTCACGATCAATCTCGAATCGGCTGCGCCAGGGCAGACGGCCGAACTACTCGTGGAGAACGACGAAGCCGCGGCGAGAAAAACCGTTCAGGATTTCGTCGAGAGCTACAACAAGTTGGTCGAGATCTTCGACAAGCTGACCAATTACGATGCCGAATCGGATCTTGCGGCACCGCTGCTTGGCGATGCGACTGTCCGGGGCATACGGGCGCGAATTCGTCGCGAGCTCAGCACGGCGGTGGTCGATATCGACGCACCGTTCAAGATGCTCAGCGAAGTCGGTATCCAGGTACAGCTGGACGGGAAGCTGGAAATAAAAGACGACAAGCTGAGTTCCACGCTTGCCGGCGATTTTTCCAAGTTCGGCCAATTGTTTGCGAACTCGGACGGCTTCGCAGTGCGACTTTTCGACCTGGTCGACAACTACCTCGACTCGGACGGCATTATCGAAACGCGAAGCAAGGGCCTCAGCAGGGATATCGAAGGCTATAACGACCAGCGGGATACCCTGAACCAGAGACTCTCCTCACTGGAGACACGACTTCTGAGACAGTTCAACGCGCTGGACTCCTTGCTGGGACAACTTTCGTCGACCAGCAATTTCCTGGCTCAGCAACTGAACAATCTTCCGGGAATAAGCAATCCGAACAACAGGCAATGATCGAAGGCGAACCGAATGTATAAGTCCGGCGGGAATACCGCATCGAAGCAGTACCAGCAAATGAGTGTCCGGCACGAGGTCGAAACGGCCTCGCCGCATCGTTTGATTCAGCTGATGATGGAACGTGCCGTAACCAAGATTGGAATCGCGCGAGGCTACATGGAACGCAATGCCGTTGCGGAGAAGGGCATTCACATCGGCGATGCGATCAGCATCATCAACGGACTTCAGGCCAGCCTGAATCACAAACCGAACTCACGCCTGTCCGGTAACTTCGACGCACTCTACGATTACATGGCCAGGCGTTTGCTCGAGGCCAATCTGAACAACCAGCCGGACATACTGAACGAGGTGGCCGGACTGATGCGGGAAATGAAGGAAGCATGGGATGCCATCGGGCCGGAGGTCGCAAAGGCCGCCGCGAACGCCGCGCCCAATTGAATCGGAGAAGGAACATGGTAGCAACAGCATCGGATCTTCATGAGAAGCGAAATCCCGGCGACCAGGTCCGGGAATTGTTGACGAGCCTGCAGGAATTCGCCGAAGCGGGCGACTGGCAGCGCGTACAGGCCACGGTTGGCAAACTGCAGGGGCTGCTGGAACAATTGCCGCCTGCCGGTCGCCGCGAGCTGCTGCTTGAAGCGAATCGCAGCGTCGACAAGATTCGTCAGTCGGCAAACTATGCGCGCAACGAGATCTGCGAAAAGCTGGTATCGATTCGCCAGGGCCGCAAGGCGGCCGCGTCCTACCAGGCTGCCGGCGCAATGCGCTAGGGGACGGGGGACAGTCAAGGTATCGGGAGATTCGTATTCTGCGAGTGCGCCGATACGACAACTGTCCCCGAATGACCAGAAATCGCAGTTTTTACGTAAGACATTGATATTTGTGAGTCAGGTCACAATGGCGACCGGCCGCAGTCGCTAAGCTAGCTTCCATTGAGTTCGCCTTTACATAACGCCAATGAAGGTCGTGAACATGGTGAAAGCAGCACAGACGCAGGCAAAGGTACTCGTTCTGGATTCCGATCCGGGCCGAGCGGCGGCACTCTGCCATCGGCTGCGATTCCTGAACTACGACCCGGTCATGGCCGGCGAAGACGTATCGGTCGATTCGATCGCCACGCAACCCGGCATTGCCTTGATGCTGGGTGACATTTCACCCGACGACGACAGTGGGCAGTTTCTGCGCGCCATTGCGGAAATGAAACCGGACTTGCCGTTCCTGTTAACCAGCGGTGAGCTGCCCGCCGTTGACCCGAATTCCGCGCTGGGCAGCCACCCGGCGTGGAAGCTCGACCTGCCGCTGCGAAAAACGCAGTTGCAGCAGTTATTGCGACGGGCCGAGCGCTACGAAGGCAGCGAAAGGCGGCAACGCCTTACCGGCAGCTCCCCCTCCATTCGCGAGGTTCGTGAACTGATTGAACAGGTTGCCGATTTCGATACCAATGTACTGATCACCGGCGAGTCCGGCACCGGCAAGGAACTGGTCGCCAGGACTCTGCACGAATTGTCGGACCGCGCCGACAAACCTTTCGTGCCCATAAACTGTGGCGCTATCCCGGCCGAACTTCTCGAGAGCGAACTTTTCGGGCATGAAAAGGGCGCATTTACCGGCGCCATCGCCGCGAGAACCGGTCGATTCGAACTGGCCGAGGGCGGCACGCTTTTTCTCGACGAGATTGGCGACATGAGCCTGCCGATGCAGGTGAAACTGTTGCGCGTCCTGCAGGAGCGAGCGTTCGAGAAAGTTGGCAGCAATACAACGCAAAAATGCAATGTTCGCATCGTCGCCGCCACGCATCGCAACCTGCCGGAAGCCGTTAAGACCGGCGAGTTTCGCGAGGACCTCTTTTATCGTCTGAATGTTTTCCCGATCGAGATGCCGCCGCTTTGCAAGCGGGCATCGGACCTGCCGCAGTTGCTGACGGAATTGCTGCAGCAGCACCAGCAGCACAGTGACGCGACCTTGCGTGTCAGCGCACAGGCATTGAACGCACTCGCCGGTTATTCGTGGCCCGGCAATATCCGCGAGCTGTCGAACCTGGTCGAGCGGCTGGCCATCCTCAAGCCGACCGGAGTCATCGAACTCGAAGACTTGCCGGAGAAGTATCGCGATGCGGCCAACCACGTGCCGGACACTGCCGATAGTGTCGCTGCGATCGGTGATATGGCACTGTCCAGCGTCGACCTGAAAGCACACCTGCAGGCCGTTGAGCGGGACCTGATCCGGCAGGCGATGGACGCCTCGGGCGGCGTCACGGCGAAAGCCGCAAGATTGCTGAAAATGCGGCGCACGACGCTGGTTGAGAAACTGGCCCGCTACGAAATTCACTAGGCGTTTTGCATCGACCTGCCGATGCGAATATCGATTACTCGATTGGCAGCCATATCTCCAGCCCACCGTCTCCCGTCGCAGGATCGAATGACTCTGAGTACCGTTCAAAGAACGGCGAGTCTGCAGGCTCGTGACCGGAATTCGGAAGCCACTCACTCCAAATGGCTTTGCATGTCGCCTGAATCTCGGAGACGTGCTTGTCGTGCTGAAACACCGCATACCGTGATTCGGGCAAACGCAAGCGTGCTAACGTGGCTGGCAATCCATCGAAATTCGACACCTCAACGGCGCACAGGTACTCGAAATTATCCTCGTTGTCCAGGTTGTAAAAGAAAGTGCCAAGTCGAGAATGTCACTCTTGCCGTTTGCCAGTTCATCCGCGGCCTGAGATAACCGCCTGTCTCGGAGATAGCGAGTGATGGGCATTCCCATCGTGTAGGAGAACAGCCGGCTGAGGTGATACCGGGAAATGCCCGCAACCTGCACCAGATCGTCGAGGGTGATCGGCTGGCAGAAATGGCTCTCGATGTACCAGATCGCTTTCTCTACAGATTTCAAAACGAGTCATTTATGTCAGGGTGGTGAAATCTTACGCGATGCCCAAGTCGATGGCTTGATAGAGTTTGCGGCGGCCATCGCGGGTCCGTTTCAGCCAGCCATCCAGTCTCCGCTTCGAGCCGGAAGTTAAGATAATATTCTATTGATTTATCAGTTATTTAGGAGTAGGTTACTGTATAAATAACCAGCTTCTGTTCCAGCGGAGAATGCCATGTCTCAGGCTCCTTCCGGTGCCCTTGCCGCACCTCATCCGACCTACAGCGAGGGCTGCCGGCTGGGCGATGAAATCACCCATCTCTGTGCCTGCATCCACGCCGCGACCTATCGATTGCTGACCCTCATTGCCGAGTTCGACGAGAAGAATTACTGGGGCCTGCCGGGCCTGTGTTCCTGTGCCCATTGGCTGAATATGCAATGTGGCATCGGCATGAACGCGGCACGAGAGAAAGTGCGGGTAGCGACGGCGTTAAAGGACCTGCCCCTGATCAGCAAAGCCTTCAGCCGGGGTGAGCTGAGTTACTCTAAAGTTCGCGCAATGACGCGGGTGGCGGACCAGAGCAACGAAGAGTATCTGATGATGATCGCCCGGCATGGCACCGCGCATCACGTCGAGAAGCTGGTGTCGCAATACCGTCGCTGCAAACGCCTGCAGGACACGGACAATGCCAACCGACAGCACGCCAATCGCGGCGTCCGCTGCTATTTTGACGACGACGGATCGATGGTGATCAAGGGAAGGCTGCCGGCCGAGCAAGGCGCCCTGATCATGAAAGCCCTTGAGCTGGCGATGGAGCGGAACGGCGGTTCCCTGTCGGCCGCCCTGGAGGCCGAATCCTCAAAGGCCGACGTTACCGCGGTAACGTCCGGGCAACGCGAACCGTTTCATGCCCGGCGCGCCGATGCGCTGGCCGAGATGGCGGAGAGCTACCTGAACTCCGAGCCGGGCACCGGCTCCACTGGCGACCGTTACCAGGTGATGGTGCACGTTACCGCGGAAACATTGCAGGACGACGTTACCGCGGTAACTTCCACGGAGCTGAGTGCCGATACCTCCTATATTGAAGACGGCCCGCACCTCGCCGCCGAAACTTCCCGGCGTATCGCCTGCGACAGCTCCATATTGAAGCTCATCGAAGACAAAGAAGGTCAGCCTTTGTCCATTGGGAGAAAATCCCGGGCCATTCCGCCGGCATTGCGCCGTGCCTTGCGCGTGCGGGACGACGGTTGCCGCTTCCCGGGCTGTACCAACACCTCGTTTATCGACGGCCACCACGTCAAACACTGGGCCGATGGCGGTGAAACCAGCCTCGACAATCTTGTGCAGCTGTGCCGACACCATCACCGGCTGATGCACGAAGGCGGATTTTCCTGTGAACGCCGCGATGACGGAGCTTTCATCTTCACGGGGCCACAGAACCAGCGGCTGTCCTGCTCGCCCGAACTAGCCAATCACAACCCCGACATCAGTCAATGGATCGAATCGCTGCTCTACGATCCCGACATCGACGAGCGAAGCTGCATTCCGCACTGGACCGCCGGCGATAAGATAGACTGGGACCTGGCGGTGTGGCATCTGTTCCAGCTCGAGGAGGCGGCGCGGTGCCGCTGTCAGCAATAGCGGACGTTCGACCGGCTAATGGAAAACCGACAGAGATCAATCAAGAGCAGCCGGCGAGGATCGTCAATTCAGGTACGACATCTCGCTAACGTGAACAACGCATTCAGCTCTTGCCACGACGTAGTCACTGAAACCCTAAGAGTGGTCCCCAGACGGATCAGTTTGAAACGAAACGTCATAAATCGCGTCATTCTCGCCAATGTTGTCTCGAACAAAATCTGAGACTTGCTTGTACACAAGTTGAGTTCGCTCGGGTTCCTCAGCCGTTGTAAAGCTGTAATCGACTCATTGTTCGTATTCATCTATTGTCAAAGGGCCGACTACCGACAGTCGGGATCGAGCATTCACGATCGTGTCGGTCTGGCAGGACAGCGTTGCCTTCGCACCGCGCATGAAAAGGCGGTTGCCTATATAACCGTCAATGTTAGCACCCGAACGTCCGGTACCGGATCCGGCGGCAAATGATCGCCGGTCTGACGGCAATTCGTGCCGGTGTCAGAAATTTGACGCCGATAGCCGCAAATCGATCTGATTAAGTATTTGTTTTTAAACAAAAACTTACTGTGGCACGACTCTTGCTTTGACATTGCCGTGAGCCACGAAAACTTGCGGAGATGACACTTGGCGGCAACAGCCCTTAATCAGGAATCCTTGCGACAGGCGTTCGACGCTTTCAATCAGCAGTCGAGCGTGCTGGAAGCGTCTTATCGTGAGCTGCAAGGCAAAGTCGAGTATTTGACGAAGCAGCTGCGTGCGGCACACGATGCGCGGCATCGCGAGTTGCTGGAAAACGAGCGTCTCGGCAGCCGTCTTGCCAGGTTGCTGGAGGCACTGCCCGGTGCGGTCATCGTTCTCGACGGTGACGGCATCATCCAGCAAAGCAATGGCAGGGCGACGGAACTGTTGAACCGGCCATTGCATGGCTGTCCATGGTCGGAAATCGTGCAGCGCGAGTTTCGCGGCGGAGAAAGCGCAAACGGCGAACTGCGTCTCCGCGACGGCCGCTGGCTGAGCCTGTCGCGTAGACGGCTGGTCAGCGAGCCCGGCGAAATTCTGCTGCTTGCCGATGTCAGCGAAAGTCGCCACATGGCGGAGTTGCTGCAAAGGCGGGAGCGCCTGTCCTGCATCGGCGAGATGACGGCCTCGCTGGCACACCAGATCCGCACGCCGCTGTCGTCGGCGATGCTCTATGCGTCGCAAATAGCCGGTGAGTCAATGCCTCGCGACAAACTCTCCACAAAAATTACCGATAGCCTGCAGGAACTCGGCCGCATGGTTGAAGACATGTTGCGATTTGCCGGCGGTGCGCGACGCCTGAACGACACGATCTCCGTGTCGCAACTGTTGCAGGACGTGGTCGAGTCATTCGCGCCGCAGCAGGGCGCATCGACGCTGCATGTGCTGCAGCCTGACAGGTATCTGAATGTCGACGCGAATCGCGACGCTGTGAAGGGCGCGCTGGTCAATCTCGTCAGCAATGCACTGCAGGCTTGCGGCGATTCGCCGCGCGTCGAGCTGGGAGCCGAAAAAATCAATGGCAGGATCTGCCTGACGGTAAGCGACAACGGGCACGGCATCGCCGATGACGTTCGACCACATCTTTTCGAAGCGTTTTACACGACCCGACCGCAAGGCACAGGCCTGGGCCTCGCCGTTGTTCGTGCTGTTGCGGAGGCACACTGCGGCGAAGTGCTGGTCGACAGCCGCGCCGGCGGCACGACTTTCGCACTTTGCCTGCCGGCCACCGGAGAAAGCACATGACTTCGCCGGCAGTTCTAATCGTTGAAGACGATCCGGTGCTTCGCGAGGCACTGCTCGACACACTGCGTACCGGCGAGCATCCTGTTTTCGCGGCCGGCAGCGGCGCGGAAGCACTGGGCATCATGAATCGTGAATCGATCGGGCTTGTCGTCAGCGACTTGCAGATGGAGCCGATGGATGGCCACGAGCTGCTCGGCCAGATTCGTAAGGATCATCCTGCCTTACCTGCGGTACTGATGACGGCCCACGGTACGATTGAGAACGCCGTCGATTCGATGCGTAACGGCGCGTCCGATTACCTCGTCAAGCCATTCGCTGCCGACGACCTGCAGCGTGTCGTCGACCGCTACTTGAGCGTCGTTCCGGCCAGCGGCCAACCGATCGCAGCTGACCAGAAAACGATGGAGCTGCTGCGTGTCGCCGGCCGCGTTGCAGCAACCAATGCCACGGTGACGATCACCGGTGAAAGCGGTTGCGGCAAGGAAATTTTCGCCAGGTACATTCATCGAAATTCAACGCGCAGCGCAAATCCTTTCGTCGCGATCAACTGTGCGGCGATTCCCGAGCAGATGCTCGAAGCGGTTCTGTTCGGTTACGAGAAAGGCGCATTCACCGGTGCGACCGCGGCCATGCCCGGAAAATTCGAGCAGGCGCAGGGCGGCACTCTGCTACTGGATGAAATCTCCGAAATGGACCTGGGATTGCAGGCCAAAATACTGCGCGTGATCCAGGAGAAAGAAGTCGAGAGGCTCGGCAGCAAGAACCTGATCGAGCTCGACCTGCGGATACTTGCAACCACGAACCGTGACCTGCGGCAGCATGTCGCGGACGGTTTGTTTCGCGAGGACCTGTATTACCGGCTGAACGTCTTCCCGTTGCACATTCCGCCGCTGCGACAACGTCGCGGCGACATCCTGCCGCTCGCATTGCTTGCGATTCGAAAACATGCCAGTGGCGGCCGGCCGCTGCCGGTGCTTTCGGAGTGCGTCCAACAGCGCCTGTTGCAGCATGACTGGCCGGGCAATGTCCGAGAGCTGGAGAACGTCGTTCAACGCAGCCTGATCCTGCTGCAGGGAAACACGATAACGGCCGCAGACCTGGTTTTCGAGGATCCTGTCGGGAACCCGCTCAAGAACCCGCTCAGTGTCGTCCAAAGCGCCGCCGGCGCATTGCAGGACGATCTCAAACAACGCGAGTGGCAGATCATTGTCGATGCGCTGCGCGAAGCCGGAGGCAATCGCGGCGACGTTTCCGAAAAGCTCGGCATCAGTCCGCGCACCTTGCGCTACAAGCTTGCCCGCATGCGCGAGGATGGTGTGGCCATTCCGGGCGAACCCGGCGATGAAACGCGGAATACATCCAGTCAACAATCAGCACGAGGAACAGTGCGATGAACGAAATCAACACCAGCCAATTGCTCAGCCAGATACGCACTCTCGGTGCGGGCCTGCAGGCGCAGGTTCCGACGCCGGTAGCGGACACATCGGCTTCGAGTTTCGGCAGCTTGCTGAAGAACAGCATTGCCGCGGTCAACGAAACACAGCAGGCATCCCGTGAGCTGAAAATCGCGTTCGAACATAACAGCAGCGACACGAGTCTCGCCGAAGTGATGATCGCATCGCAGAAAGCGGACCTGTCTTTTCGTGCCATGACCGAGGTGCGAAACAAACTGGTCAACGCGTACGAAGAAATCATGAACATGCCCGTTTAAGCGGATTTAGCCAGGAACTTGAGGACTCACTCAGACCATGGAAAAGAAAGCTGTTATCGAATCACACGCACTTCCAGCCAGCCAGATCAGCCTGGGAGGTGTATTGCGCATTCCCGCCGTGCACCAGGTCCTGTTGCTGGTAGGTGTGGCTGCTGCCGTCGCCGCCGGTTTCGCGGTCGTGCTGTGGTCCCAGACCCCGGCTTACACGAAGTTGTACAGCGATCTCGACAACGCCAATGCAGCGCAAGTTGCCGAATCGCTGCGCGCGGCCGGCATCGACTTCAAACTCGACACCGAATCTGGCGTTGTACTGGTAGCTGAGTCGAGATTGCACGACGCGCGGCTCGAACTCGCATCGCAGGGGCTGCCGCAGGGTTCTGCCGGAATGGATATGATCCAGGAGCAGTCGAGTTTCGGCGTTTCGCAGTTCATGGAGGGCGCGCGCTATCAGCATGCGCTCGAGGCAGAGTTGGCCCGAACGATCTCGCACCTCGGCGCAGTCAGCGACGCGCGTGTGCATCTTGCGATGCCGAAACAATCCGCTTTCATGCGCGAGCAGAAAGGGGCCAGTGCATCCGTGCTGCTGCAGTTGTACCGCGGCCGCGAGCTGGAGCCCGATCAGGCCTCGTCCATCGTGCACCTGGTAGCGTCCAGCATTCCGAATCTGACGGCGGGCAACGTGACGCTGATCGATCAGAACGGAAGACTGCTTTCCAGCGCCGGCGACCAGATGCCGGGCGCGCAGGCGTCCAACCAGTTTCGACACGCGCAGCAACTCGAGGAAACCTACAGGCGCCGCATCGAGGAACTGTTGACGCCGCTCGTGGGTCCGGGGCGGGTCCGTGCCCAGGTGGTGGCCAATCTTGACTTCACGATCACGGAAGAAACTCGCGAGTCCTTCGATCCGGCACGAACCGCGATGATCAGCGAGCAGATCAGCCAGTCGGAGAATCGCGGTGCCAGCGCGCTGAGTGGAGGGGTTCCGGGTGCGCTGAGCAATCAACCCCCCGAAGCGACCGGTGACGCGGGCGCCGATTCGACGTTGGCGACCGCGGTCGGCGAGCCGGTGAACAAGACCAGCAGCAGCATGCGCAATTTCGAGGTCGACCGTACCGTCAGTCATGTGCGGCCGCAGCCGGGCACCATTCGCCGCCTGTCCGTTGCAGTCCTGGTCGATGATAGCCCCTCGGACGGTGCAGGAACCGAAACGCTGACAGAAAGCGATGTCGAGCGGTACACGACACTGATCAAGGAAGCCGTGGGATTCGATGCGGCGCGTGGCGATACGGTCGTCGTCATGAACGCCGCGTTTCGTGATCTGCCGGAGCCTATCGCGATGGACGAACCGAAATTCTGGGAGAAGCCGGTCCTCCGCGACACCCTGAAGCAGGTGCTCGGAGCGGTATTGGTGCTGATTCTTGCTTTCGGTCTCGTGAGGCCAATGCTGCGCAGCCTCGTTGCCGGCGGTCCGGCGCTGACGGGTGAATACATCGCAGCCGGTGGCGGCATGCTCAGTCGCGGTGCTGCGGCGGGCGGCAACCTGTCCATACCGGCGCCGAATTACGACGAAAAAGTCGCTGCGGCGAAAAACATGGCCGGTCATGACCCGGCGCGTGTCGCAGCAGTTGTGCGGAAGTGGGTGACCGTCGATGGCTGAAGCAAATCTGTCGGGTACGCAGCGCGCCGCGCTGTTGCTGATGACGCTCGGCGAAGGCGAGGCCGCCGAAGTCCTGAAGTACATGGGCGCGAAAGACGTACAAAAGCTGGGTGCAGCGATGGCGACCCTGGCGAGTGTCACGAAAGACCAGGCCGGCCAGGTGCTCGACGTATTCATCACGGATCTGGAAGACCAGACGCCGTTCGGCATGGGCACCGAAGACTATGTGCGAAAGGTGCTGGGCAACGCTTTCGGCGCAGCAAAAGCCAATGCGTTCATCGACAGGATCATCACCGGCGACGACGCCAAGGGTCTCGATGCGCTGAAGTGGATGAGCTCGCGGGAAGTCGCCGATATTATCGAAGGCGAGCATCCGCAGATCGTCGCTATCATCATTGCTTATCTGGATAGCGATCAAGCCGCGCAGGTCATCGACCTCTTGCCCGAAGATCAGCGTTCCGATGTGATCATGCGGATCGCGCGACTGAGCGACGTGCAACAAAGCGCCCTCGCCGAGATCGAGAGCCTTATCGCAAACAAGTCGGCGAATACATCGCGAAGCGGAACGGAAAAAGTCGGTGGCAGCAAGGTCGCAGCTAACATCATCAACTCCCTCGAGCCGTCGAAAGGCGATGCCATACTGGAGGAAATCAAGGCGAAGAATGAGGAGTTGTCGCTAAGCATCCAGGAAATGATGTTCGTCTTCGACACTTTGCTTAAAGTCGACGACCGTGGCATACAGGCATTGCTCCGGGAAATCTCCAACGACCTGCTAGTGGTCGCGCTCAAAGGCTGCGATCCGCAGATTCGGGACAAGATATTGAATAACATGTCCAAACGCGCGGGCACATTGCTCCGCGAAGACATGGAAGCACGCGGTCCGATTCGCCTGAGCGAGGTCGAGGATTCGCAGAAACAGATCCTGGAAGTCGCACGGCGACTCGCCGATTCCGGCGACATCAACCTGGGCCAGGGCGGCGAGAAGTATGTCTGACTCAAAGGCAAGCCAGGCGTCCGCGACCCGCAAGTGGGACGTACCGGCGATCGACGGTTCGTCCGGACAGGGATACCTGACCGCGAGTCGGCTCGAGGAATTGCAAAAGCAGGCCTGGGACGAAGCGTTTCAGCAGGGCCATGCCGAGGGTCTCAAGGCTGGCGAGGAGGAACTCGCACGGCGCGCCGCGCGTTACGACGAATTGCTAATGGCGCTGGCCAAACCCTTCGACCTGCTCGATGAATCGGTCGAAAAGCAGCTGGTCGAACTGTCTGTGACGATCGTCAAGCAACTGTTTCGCCGCGAAATCAAACTGGATCCGAGTCACGTGATCGGCGTGGTTCGCGAAACGATTCGACTGCTGCCGATCGCCAGTCGCAATGTCCAGGTGCGCCTGCATCCCGAGGATGCCGCACTGGTGCAACAATCGCTGTCGCCGGCCGAGGGCGAACGTGCCTGGGTCATCGTCGAGGATCCTCTGATCAGTCGCGGCGGTTGCAAGGTGACCACCGAAAATTCCCGGATCGATGCACAGACCGAAACACGGCTTAACGCCGCCATCAACGCGATCCTGGGCGACGAGCGGCACGCATGACGGAAGACGCAGCAACTGCATTCGTCGGGCCCGATCCGAACCGCAATCTTGAGCGCTCGTTACGCCTTGGTGCTTATATCGATCGCGCGTACGACGATCCGCCCGTACCTGTAGTCGAAGGCATCCTGCGACGTTCCGTCGGACTCGCGATGGAAGCAGAAGGTGTTCACTCCGCTGTCGGAGGACGTTGTGACGTAATTGCCGAGGACGGGCGGCGAATCGAAACCGAAGTGGTCGGCTTTGCCGGAGAAAGACTGTACCTGATGCCTGCGGGAGATATGCGTGGCATCGTGCCGAACGCCAGAGTAATACCGGTCGCCGGCGTGCCGGACGTGCTGGTCGGCGACGATCTCCTTGGGCGAATCCTGGACGGTCGCGGCAAACCGCTCGACAAAGGCCAGGCGCTCGAAGGACGGCAACGCGTGCCGCTGTTCGGCCAGCCGATCAATCCTTTGCAGCGCCTGCCGATTCGCAAGACACTCGATGTAGGCATTCGTTCGATCAATGCCTTGCTGAGTATCGGGCGCGGGCAGCGCATGGGACTTTTCGCCGGCAGTGGTGTCGGCAAGAGCATGTTGCTCGGCATGATGACCCGCAATACGGACGCGGATGTCGTTGTCGTCGGACTGGTCGGAGAGCGTGGCCGTGAAGTCCGCGAATTCATTGAAACGTCGCTCGGCGAAGAAGGCATGAAGAAGGCTGTGGTCATAGCAACACCGGCCGACGATACGCCACTGATGCGCATGCACGGCGCCTGGCTCTCCGCTGCAATTGCCGAGTATTTTCGCGACCGTGGCATGCACGTGCTTTTGTTGATGGATTCGCTGACACGCTTTGCCCAGGCGCAGCGCGAAATTGCTCTGGCAATCGGCGAACCGCCGGCAACCAAGGGATATCCACCGTCGGTGTTCGCCAAACTGCCGCAATTGGTGGAGCGTGCCGGTAACGGCAGCAGCGACAAAGGATCGGTGACCGCATTCTATACAGTGCTGGCCGAGGGCGACGACCCGAACGATCCGATCGTCGATGCAGCGCGCGCAATTCTGGATGGGCACATTACGTTGTCGCGGCAGCTCGCCGATGCGGGTATCTACCCGGCTATCGATATCGAATCTTCAGTCAGTCGTGCGATGTCGCAGATTACTACCAGGGAACACCAGGAGCTCATCTCGCGGTTTCGCCATCTGTATTCCGTTTACCAGGAGCACCGCGATCTGATTTCGGTTGGTGCTTATCGCCGCGGCTCGGACCCACGCGTTGATGACGCGATTTCTCGCTGGCCCGCTGTTCTCGAATTCCTCAGACAGCAACAGGATGAACGCGTCGACTCCGCAACCAGCCTGCAGCAGTTACGCAAGTTGTTGAATACGTCGCTTGAAAAAACCGATGAGAAAGCCAAAGGCGAGGCGGCTTCATGATCAAGCGTTCCGATCGGATACAAAAGGTCGTCTCGATCGCGGACTCGGAAGAGCGTCGCGAATGCATGGAACTCGGCAAGGCGCAGCGGGCGCTGGAGGACGAAATCAGCCGACTCGAGGAGCTGAACGAATACCGGCGTGGTTACGCGGAACGAACGCTGCCGGGTGCATCGGTCAGCGCCCTGCGTTGGCAGGACTACCAGCATTTCCTCAATCGCCTGGATAACGCGGTAAATGCGCAGAAGCAACTGATCGTCAACAGCGAGCAAAACATCGATGCGCATCGACGCCGCTGGCTGGTGAAGCGGCAGCGTCTCGATTCCCTCGAGCGCGTAATTGAACGCTATCGCAAGGCGGAAAGCGCTCATGGCGAGCGCCTTTTGCAAAAAGCGCTGGACGATCTGCCGAAAGGTGGAGCGCTGTACGACGACGAACTCTGAAAACATTATCTGGCCGCTGGCATGGATCTTGCTCTTCCAGTACAGGGACTAACTCAATTTCGCGCTCACTCTATATAAGGAACAGTTCTACATGCTGCTGTCGATCAATCTGCTAAACGCCGATCTGTCTACGTTCCACGGCGAACTCGTGTCGGCACCGGCGCTGCCGGTGGAATCCGCTCGCCCGGTCGGCGGATTCGCCGAATTATTGGGACACAGGGTGACGTCCACAGAATTGCAGCCGTCCGGTGATTCCGGCATTTCGTTGCTCGCAACGGGCGGACAGGCATTGCCGGACGACGGCAACCACTTGCCGCAGGCAGAGCTGCCGGAGCCGGATTGGGCATTACAGCTTTCTGTCGACAATCAGGGCGTAACGTCGCCAGCCATGTTGCCGGCATCGATAGCGCCGACGATATTGCCGGCCTCTGCTCAAGTGGCGGCCAGCGCCGAAAACGAGGCTGCCGATCCTGTACCGTTTCTGCCGGGTTCGACTGACAAAGCTCGTCAACTGCTGTTCAAGGGCTCGCTTCCGGCAGCGGTTGCCGCGACCCCTCCCGCAACCGTTACAGCCGCGCCACCGGCCAGTGATCTGATCAACCCGGTGGCGAATCGGGATCTGATCGACGCCAATCGCCAGAAACTGACGCTGTCCGGCACAACGTTTCGCGCAGTCGATATCGACAGCCAGTCGCTTGCCCCGCCGTCACCCGATGCTGACGCCGAACTTGCTTTGTCCCGGTTGGCGGCCGGCACCGATCGCGTGCACCGCCAGTACGGAAATCGTGGTGAAGCCGTGAAAGCAGTGATCGAGTTGCCAAGAGCCGGCCCCGGCGCGCCGGCTGACTCCGTACTGACGGCTGCAGTGTCTTCGCAGGCCGTTGAGCCGCAAGGCCGGAGATCTTCCGGACCGATTCCGGCGGCGACGCCCGGCATGGAGGCATTGGCCAATCTTCATCCGCCCAGGTCGTCGCAGCCAGCGACGGCCACATTGGCAGCGAGCTCCAGCGTACCGAGAATCGATCTCCCCGTGCAGGACCCGGCTTGGGGAGATGCACTCAATGAGCGCGTCACGATCATGGCGGGTAAGGACGTTCGCAGTGCCGAGATCCGATTGAGTCCCGCCGAGCTTGGTCCGATTCGAATCCAGCTGACCGTCGACGAACGCGGTACCAACGTGAATTTCGCTGCCCACCATGCACTGACTCGCGAAGCAATCGAGCAGGCATTGCCGCGACTTCGCGAGCTGTTCGCCGATCAGGGACTTTCACTGGGGCAGGCCAACGTTTCGGAGCAGGGCGTAAAGCAGGGTCGCGAAGGATTCGCCGACGAAGGAAGCGGCCGGCAATCAGTCGATGCGGACGCCGTGGCGGTAGAAGCGAGTCAATCGGCAAGCCGGGAAACGAGCGCCAGGACTCCTTCCGGACTCGTCGACACCTTCGCCTGAAGCAAGGTACGCGCCGTACGGACGCGCCGGCCGTCCGGCCTCGAGATACGTTCTTACCCTGCCGGAAAATTGACGCCGGCTTCCGTAGCACAGGTCCGTAGCGTCCCGGCGCCGGATTTCTGACGCCGGTCGACGACGGTAATCTATCCTAACTTATTAATAAATAAAATAAAAATGTTCTCAATAGATTGTGGCATGCCGATTGCATATTCAATGTCAGTACACATTGGAGCAGGTCATGGCTGAAGAAGATATCGAGTCGGAAGCAGTAGTCGAGGAGGCCAAAGGCGGCCCCGGCAAGAAGCTGTTATTCGGTGGCATGGCATTGCTGTTGCTGGTCGCCGGTGGCCTGGCCTTCATGTTCCTGTCGCCTGGCGCCCCGGACGAGGCGGCGGGCGATCAGCCGCTCGCGGCAGCCAGCAAACCAGCTCTTTACACCAGTTTGCACCCGCCGTTGGTGGTCAACTTTGACGATATGAACGGTGCGACGCACTTCATGCAAATCACCATGGAAGTGATGGCACGCGACCAGAACGTCATCAATGCAGTTCGCGAGCACACACCGGTCATTCGCAACAACCTGATCCTGCTGTACGGCAACTCGGTTTACGAAAAAGTGACCACTCGCGCAGGGAAGGAACAGATGCTTGCCGACGGCCTTGCCGAGATTCAGAGCATCATGAAAGAGCGTATTGGCGAGAATGGCGTCGAAGCGGTCTATTTCACCAGCCTGATCATCCAGTGACGGATACCCGCCATGACTGAAAAAGTCCTAACCGACGATGAAAAGAACGCGCTTCTGCAAGGCGTGTCTTCAGGCGCGATCGAAGTGCAGTCATCCGGCGGCCCAAAGTACGCGGATGTCAAACGGTTCGCCGTGCCGCGGCGCTCGCAACTGCGCACGAACAGTTTTCCCAGGCTGCAGACCGTGAATCAGCACCTCGCCGAGCGGCTGGCCAGACACACCGCCGCCAATCTGCATTGTGAAGTGAAAATCACTGCGTCCGATATCGCTCTGAGACCTTTCAGCGAATGCTGTGCTGCGTCGGGCTCGCTGCCTGCTGTCACTATGTTCCGTGCCGAGCCACTCGACGGCCAGGGGCTGATCATTGCCGACATGAATTCGATCGCCCAGCTGGTGGAAGGATTTTTCGGCGGTTATAGCAACGAACCGGCATCCAGGCCGGGCGTGTCATTAACGGCGGGCGAGCTGTCTGTTTGCCGCCTGTTCTCGAATGCGATCCTGTCCATGGTGCAGGAAGTATTCGAACCGATTATCGAACTCGCTCCCGAAGTCGTGTCACTCGAGGTCGGGATCGAACTGGTAACTGACATCGGCGAAACCGATCCGGTTATCGCAAGCAATTTCGACATCGACTTCGACGGTGGAAAAGGAAGCTTCAGCATTGTGTGGCCCGTTTCGATGGTGTCGGCACTGGTGCCGGTTTTCGACGGGCAGAAACGCGATCGCGACGCAGCGGAAGACGCTCGCTGGAACCGCGCTATCCGATCGCGATTGCCGGAAGCGATCATCAGCCTGAGCGGCACAGTTGGGCACGCGCGCCTGCCGCTCGGCAACCTGGCCAAACTGAAGCCTGGCGATGTAATCGACATCGACAGCCCGCGTTTGGCCACTATTTATGCGAGAGATGTGGCGGTCATGCACGGCCAGTTCGGCGTCCACGCAGGCAGAAACGCAATCGAAGCCGGCAGCTGGATCGAGGCCGGCGCGACGCACAGGTAAGAAATTTCTAATCAAAGGAATTCGGACAATGGCAAGCGACACACCCAATACTGAAGCCGGTGCACAGAAACCGGGAGCGGCAAGAACGGCAGGAAACTATTCGCCGGACGAACTGAAAGCCGGCAAAGGCGTCGCGCCCGGAAAGAGTGCGGACGTCAACCTGGATCTGGTCCTCGAAGTGCCGGTCAATGTCAGCCTGCGCGTCGGCTCGACCGACATAACGATTCGCGACCTGGTGAAGCTGGTGGAAGGCTCGGTTATCGCGCTCGACCAGGATGCCGGCGAACCAATGGATGTGCTGGTCAATGGAACGCTGATCGCCCACGGCGAGATCGTTGTGGTCGACGATAAATTCGGTGTGCGCCTCACTGACGTCGTCAGTCCGTCGGAACGAATCGAGAAAATCAACTGAGTATGAAAACCGGCATCGCAAAGTTCAGCTTATTCTGCAAAGCCAGTCTGGGCGGCACCTTGGCCGGATTGACGTTCCTGCCTGCGGAGCTTTTTGCAGCCGAAGAACAATCGATGTCGCTGAAACCACCTGTGGGTGCGGTGGAAATCCTGAGTCTCGGAACCAGCCTGATCCTCGTCGTCGGCGTAATCCTGCTGGTCGGGTGGCTATACGCCCGAGCCCAGGGATTCCGCGGCAGCAGCGGCAATGCGATCAGTGTCGTTGCATCGCGTTCGCTGGGTGCGAAAGAAAGAATTCTCGTGGTCGACGTCGGTGGAACTCAACTGGTGCTCGGTATGACGGCAAGCAACATCCAGGCACTGCATGTCCTTGAAAATCGTATCGCAGGCCAATCGCAAACCGTCGAAGGCAGCAGCTTTGCCGAGCGCTTCCGTTCGGTACTGCGGGGATCCGGCAAATGAAGCGGGCATTGTCGATGATCTTACTACTGGCTTTGCCGTTGCTCGGTGCCGCTCAATCGGAGCCATCGGTCCTGGGGGTTGCGACGCAAGCGGCGGGCGGACAATCGTTTTCGCTGAGTATCCAGATCCTGGTAATGATGACGCTGCTGACGCTGTTGCCTGCAGCGATACTGTCTACCAGTGCCTTTGTCCGGATCATCATCGTGCTGTCGATTCTAAGGCAGGCGCTGGGTACTGCGCAGACACCGCCTAACCAGGTGTTGCTGGGTGTCGCACTGTTTCTTACGTTCTTCATCATGTCGCCGGTCCTGAGCAGCATTTACGACGATGCCGCCAAACCGTACATGGACGGAAACATCTCTGCGGAACAGGCATTCGAGCAGGGCATCGAACCGCTGAAGCGCTTCATGCTCGATCAGACTCGTGAAAGCGACCTGGCACTTTTCGCAGGAATTGCGCAACGCACGGATATAGAGACGCCGGAACAGGCGCCGATATCGATCATCATCCCGGGATTCATGGTCAGCGAACTCAAAACGGCGTTTCAGATCGGCTTCCTGGTATTTATTCCGTTTCTCGTGATCGATCTGGTCGTATCCAGCGTATTGATGTCGATGGGCATGATGATGCTGTCGCCCATGCTCATATCGCTGCCATTCAAGATCATGCTTTTCGTGCTGGTGGATGGCTGGGCGCTGGTGCTCGGCACGCTGGCTTCCAGTTTTTATCTTTAGGACGGCTGTATGTCACCGGAACTGGTCATCACCATCGGACAGCAGGCCATGTGGGTCACGATGCTGATCGCCGCGCCGCTTTTGCTGTCGGCGCTGGCTGTCGGCCTGCTGGTTGGCATGTTCCAGGCGGCAACACAGATCAACGAGATGACGATGAGCTTCATACCGAAACTGCTGGTGATGGTAGCGGCGCTGGTTATCGCCGGGCCATGGATGCTGGCTGTGATCGTCAACTATACGCGTCAGCTGATCGAGCAAATTCCGACGCTGATTTCCTGAGATCTGAAATGCAAGGTGGGTGCAAAAATGATAACGAGATCAAGAAGTGAATCTGGAAATTTCAACAGCGCAGTTGCTGACCATCGTCGGTACATACCTCTGGCCCTTCATAAGGATCGGGGCATTCGTGATGGTAATGCCGCTGATTGGCAGTTCCTTCGTTCCCGTTCGGGTTCGGTTGCTGATTGCGGTCGCACTGACGATCGTGATGGCTCCGGTGCTGCCGACCATGCCGACGACGGAGTTCCTGAGTCTCGCGGGCATGCTCATGACGGTGCAGGAGATCGCCATTGGGATTGCGATGGGATTCCTCGTTCAGTTGGTGTTCGACGCAATAACCCTGGGCGGGCAGGTCATAGCAATGAGCATGGGTCTTGGTTTCGCCGTGTTCCTGGACCGCACGCGGGGCGTGAATATTCCTGTCCTGGGTCAACTTTTCTTGATGCTTGGCATGCTGATTTTTCTTTCCCTGGATGGGCATCTGGCACTGATTCGCCTGGTCGCCGACAGTTTTCAGCTGTTGCCGGCCGGCAGCGGCGGTCCGAGTCTGACGGCAGTCTCGGCGCTTCTGGAGTGGTCGGGGCAGGTCTTCGTCGTCGCGGTGAAGATCGCGTTGCCGGCGATCACTGCATTGATCGTCGTCAACCTGTCGTTCGGGGTGATGAGCCGGGCGGCTCCAACCCTCAATCTATTCGCGGTTGGCTTTCCGGTTGCCATGTTGTTGGGCTTCGTGGTCATTTTTCTGAATCTGGAAAGCCTGCAGGAAAACGTATCCCTTTTTCTGGAAGAGACTTTGACGATGCTGCCTCGCTGGCTTGGCAGCTGAACTGAAAGCAGAACATAGATGGCTGAAGAGCAACTACAGGATCGTACCGAACAAGCGACACCGAAGCGCCTCGAGGACGCGCGCAAGAAAGGTGACGTACCGCGTTCGCGCGAGCTGACGATGACCGGGGTCATGCTGGCCGGTTCGTCTGCGTTGCTGTTCATGGCGGCACCGATGGCGAGCAAGATCGTCGGCGGTTTCTCCGATGCACTGGTCATCGAGCGGGCGAATATCTTTGACACGGGATACATGGCAGTAGCGCTCGGTAATTATGCCGGGATTGCAATGACCGGCCTGGTACCGCTGGCTATTGTTCTGCTGATTGCGGCACTTGGCAGCAGCATGCTGATCGGCGGCTGGGCATTCAGCATGTCCGCGGTCGCGTTCAAGGGTGAACGCATGAATCCGATCAAGGGATTCAAGCGGATTTTCAGTGCCAACAGCCTGAACGAATTGCTCAAAGCGATGGCGAAATTCGGCCTGATCGCGCTGATAGCGGTGCTGTGGCTTTGGTGGTCCGCCGACGAACTGCTCACGCTCGGTCGGCAACCGGTGCGGGTGGCCATCCGGCAGGCGCTGGAGATTTGTGGCGTGTCCCTGCTGGTTGTCAGTTGCGGTCTGGTCTTCATTGCGCTGGCCGATGTGCCGTTTCAGTTGTGGAACTATCAAAAGAAAATTCGCATGACCCGTCAGCAGGTTCGCGACGAGTTCAAGGAAACCGAGGGCCGACCCGAGGTCAAGTCGCGTATCCGTATGCTACAGAATCAAATTGCGCAGCGGCGCATGATGGCGGAGGTGCCGGGCGCCGACGTCGTCATCACCAACCCGACGCACTTTGCCGTTGCCCTGAAATACGACGAGGCGAGCATGGGCGCACCGCGCGTTATCGCCAAGGGCAAGGGACTGATTGCGAAGCGCATCCGCGACATCGCAGCGGAACACGACGTGCCGTTGTTTTCTGCACCGCCGCTGGCGCGTGCACTTTTCCGAAGTACCAAACTTGGCCAGGAAATTCCCGCGGGGCTTTATACGGCCGTCGCGCAGGTCCTGGCGTACATCTTCCAGATCAACAACAGTGTCCGGGCCGGCCAGGTTCAGCCGGAACCGCCAACGCCGCTTGTCGACGAAACACAATTCTGACAATGAGCGCAGGACTCAAGGATTGAATACATGCTGACAGGATCAAACAATACCCTTGTTGCCGAACTGAGCCGCGGGCTGGGAGTGCCCCTGTTGCTGCTGGTCATGCTGGCAATGATGATGGTGCCGCTGCCGCCACTGGCGCTCGATATCCTGTTCACGTTCAACATCGCTTTGTCCATAGCGATTCTGCTGACGGCTGTCTACGTCGGTCGGCCGCTCGACTTCGGCGTGTTTCCGACGATCCTGCTGGTTGTGACCTTGCTGCGGCTTGCACTGAACATCGCCTCGACGCGTGTCGTGCTGCTGAACGGTCACACCGGTACGGCCGCCGCCGGCAAGGTGATCGAGGCATTCGGCGATTTCGTGGTCGGTGGCAACTATGCCGTTGGCCTGGTCATTTTCGGCATCCTCGTGATCATCAACTTCGTCGTAGTGACCAAAGGCGCGGGACGGGTTTCGGAAGTCACGGCAAGATTCACGCTGGATGCAATGCCAGGCAAACAGATGGCGATCGATGCGGATCTCAATGCCGGCATCATCGACCAGGAGGGCGCCCGCCGCCGGCGTCAGGAGATTGGCGAGGAAGCGGACTTCTACGGCTCGATGGACGGTGCCAGCAAGTTTGTTCGTGGCGATGCAATCGCAGGCATCCTGATTCTCTTCATCAATATCATCGGTGGGTTGATAATCGGTACTGCACAGCATGGACTCGCGCTGTCGGCAGCGATGAGAAATTACACGCTGCTGACGATCGGCGATGGCCTCGTTGCACAGATTCCATCGTTGCTGCTGTCCACGGCTGTGGCAATTATCGTAACTCGCGTATCGCGCTCGCAGGACATGAGTCGGCAGATGTTCGTGCAGTTGTTCAGCGATCCGCGCACGATGATCGTCACCTGCACGGTCATGACGGTCCTTGGCCTGATCCCGGGCATGCCGAACTTCGCATTCCTGAGTCTCGCCGCTGTCTGCGCTTTCGCCGCCTACCGCATGTCGCAGAACGCGGCCAAGCCGGAACCTGTCGCCAAAGCGGCGGCTCTACCTGAACTGGCGGCGCCGGAAGTGAGCTGGCAGGACGTCGATCCGGTCGACATGATCGGACTCGATGTCGGTTACCGGCTGATTCCGCTTGTCGACAAACAACGCAACGGCGCGCTGGTGGCCCGGATCAAGGGCGTGCGCAAGAAACTGACCGAGGAACTCGGTTTCCTGATATCGCCGGTGCATATCCGTGACAACCTGGATTTGTCGCCGAATGCCTATCGTATTTCGCTGATGGGCGTGCCAGTAGGCGAGAGCGATGTGCAGATCGACAAGGAACTGGCGATCAATCCCGGCCAGGTTTTCGGCAAGATCAACGGGCAGAAGACCAAGGATCCGGCCTTCGGTCTCGACGCCTGGTGGATCGATACCAGCCAGCGTGAAGAGGCCCAGATGCTCGGCTACACCGTAGTAGACCCGGCGACGGTGGTAGCGACTCACCTGAGCCAGCTGTTGCAGAACAACGCGCACGAATTGCTGGGTCACGAAGAAACACAGCTATTGCTGGAGCGACTTGCCGTTTCGGCACCGAAACTGGTCGAGGGCCTGACGCCGAAAATCCTGCCGATGAGCGTCATTGCAAGAGTTTTGCAGAACCTGCTCGAGGAACGCATCCCGATCCGCAATATCCGCAAGATCGCCGAAACGTTGGCGGAGCGCGGTTCCAAAAGTCAGGATCCTGACGTTTTGTCGGCCGCCGTACGGGTCGCCCTGGGGCGTTCGATCGTGCAAAACGTCGCCGGAATGCGCCCGGAGCTGGCAGTTTTGACGCTGGATCCAAAGTTGGAACGAATCTTGAATGACTCCACGCAGGATGGCGCGAGTCTTGGACTCGAGCCGGGCCTGGTGGAGCGATTGCATGAATCCCTTAGCGAGCGTGCACAGAAGCAGGAGGTGGCCGGTGAACCGGCGGTACTGCTCGTGGCACCGAATCTGCGGCCGTGGTTGTCACGCATGATGCGCGGCATCCGCAACCTGCATGTGCTGGCATACAACGAGGTGCCAGAGGATAAACGCATACAGATGATAGCGGCGGTTAGCTGACACGTTTGGATGCTGGATGATGAGTGGGTTGAGACGATGAGCGAAATGATACGAACGGCATTTTTGCGAGGCTGCAAAAAGACTCCGGGAACGACTTTGCGAGGAGCCGAAGGCGACGAAGCAATTACGTGCAACGAAACGAATGAAGATTGCTTCGCTGTGCTCGCAATGACGGAATCAAGGGTTTTTTCAAGCCTCCTGCGGAGGATCTAGGGTGAAGATTAAGCGATTTGTGGATACGGACATGCGGCATGTGCTGCGCCGCGTGCGTGAGGACCAGGGTCCGGATGCTGTGATCCTGTCCAACCGTCGCGTAGACGGTGGCATCGAGGTTATAGCTGCGGTCGACTATGACGAGGCACTGGTGCAGCAGGCACTTGGCTCGCAACCGGGCGCTGCGGATTATCGCCGACTCGCGGTCGAAGATGCAGGCCAGGCAACCAGAGGGCCCGGCGAAGATGTTTCGGCTGCAGCGGTGAAAGCGGAAGTCGAAATCCTGTCCGCGGATCTGCAGCCGCTGCGGCGATCGGATGACACAGTCGCTGACAGACCCGCCTCGGAGCAATTTCTGTCACCACATTCGTCCGAAGGGCCGGATCTCCGTGCAATGCGCTCGGAAATATCTTCGATGCGCGGCTTGCTGGAATCACAGCTTTCGGGCCTCGTGTGGAAGGATGCAGCGCGTCGTTCGCCAATGCGTGCGCAGGTGCTACGCAACCTGGCAAGGATTGGTATTGCCGCCGACGTCGCGAACATCATCGTCAATCGACTGGAACCGATTCAAAACATCAAGCAGATCTGGCGAGCACCGCTGGCTGAACTGGCACAACTGATTCCGGTGAAGGAAGAATCGCTGCTGCAGCGGGGTGGGGTCGCCGCTCTTATTGGACCAACCGGGGTCGGCAAAACGACGACGATCGCGAAGATGGCGGCGCGCTACGCGATGCAGAACGGCAGCGACGAAATCGCACTCGTTTGCGCGGACGCCTATCGAATCGGCGCCAAGGAACACTTGATGGCATTTGCAAATATCATCGGCGTAAAGGTGCATGCGGCCAGCAGCGCCAATGACCTGACGTCGATTCTGGACCGGCTCAAATCGAAGAAGCTGGTACTGATCGACACCGAAGGTATGAGTCAGCGCGACATGGACCTCTCCAGCAGGCTGGCGGCCTATGGCAGCAACCGCGATCGGGTGCAGTTCTATCTGACCCTGTCAGCGGCCAGCCAGGAAGCGGGCCTTGACGAAACAGTGCGGCGCTTCAACAAAGTACCGCTTGCCGGCACTGTCGTAACCAAGATTGACGAAGCGGGTCAGCTGGGCTGCGTCATCAGCACCCTGATTCGAAACTCATTGCCGGCTACCTGGCTGTCCAATGGACAGCACGTTCCCGACGATCTGCACGCTGCTGCAAAGAAGAAACTATGGCTGGTCAACCAAGCGATCGAATGCATGGAGGAAAGCGGACCACGGATCGACGAACGTTTCATGGCAGAGAACTACTCACAGGTGAGCGTCGCCCATGCTTAGGAAATCGCAGACCAGCGGGCTGGAGAAGGTTCTCAATCGCACGCCGGCGAAAGTCATTGCCGTGACAAGCGGAAAGGGTGGCGTCGGCAAGACGAACATAGCGGCCAACGTTTCGATTTCACTCGCAGCGGATGGCAATAAGGTCATGTTACTCGACGCCGATCTTGGACTGGCAAACGTCGACGTATTGCTCGGTTTGCAACCGAAGTTCAACCTGTCGCACGTAGTCAGTGGCGAATGCGACCTCGACAGTACGGTGATCGAAGGTCCGCAACGGTTGAAAATAGTGCCGGCATCTTCAGGCAATTTTTCGATGCTGGATTTACCCAGCGCCTCGCAGGCGGCGATCATCCAGGCCTTTTCGACGTTGGCCGAGCAGCCGGATGTACTGGTAGTGGATACCGCCGCCGGAATTTCGGAAGGCGTCGCGAGATTCGTGCAGGCTGCGCAACAGGCCATCGTTGTCGTCTGCGATGAACCGGCATCGCTTACCGATGCCTACGCGCTCATCAAGGTGTTCAGCCGGGAATACGGTATCAGGCGTTTCCAGATCGTAACCAACCAGACGCGCGATGCCTGGGAAGGGCGAATTCTCTACACCAAGCTGAGGAAAGTTGCAGATCTGTATCTTGACGTGGTGTTAAGACATCTCGGCAATGTACCGATGGATCCATGGTTGCGGCGAGCCGTGCAGGAACAGCGGGCCGTCGTCGACGCGTATCCGCGCAGCGTGTCCGGTCAGGCATTCAAGGACATTGCGCGCTCACTGCAGCAAATTCCGGCTGCAATGCGGGCAAGCGGCAACATCGAGTTCTTTCTTGAGCGCTTGCTGGCTGCGGGTCCGGTTCGCGCGGGAGGTATCGCATGATTGCCTACAGCAGTGTCGCAGCCACCGGCTACGAATCACAGGATGACCTGGTCACCCGGCACGTGGCCCTGGTCAAACGCATTGCCCATCATCTCGCCGCAAGATTGCCTTCGACCATAGAAATCGATGACCTGCTGCAGTCCGGCATGATCGGGCTGCTCGAGGCGGCGGGCAAATTCGATGCGTCCCGTGGTGCGAGTTTCGAGACCTATGCCGGGATTCGCATTCGTGGCGCGATGCTTGACGATGTCAGGAAGCAGGACTGGACTCCGAGGTCAGTGCACCAGAAGCACCGCAAGGTAAGTGAAACGGTGCGTGCCATCGAAGCAGAAACGGGCCGACTTGCCGATGGCCAGGAAGTGGCAGCCCGACTCGGCGTTTCGGTGGACGAGTACCACGACATACTTCGCGATACCGCGCAGTGCCGATTGTTCAGTCTTGAAGAGACGCTGGAGGAGCCCGGCTACGGTCGTGACCTTCCTGCATCCGATACGGCGACGCCGGACCAGGAGCTCGATCAGAGCCAGTTCCGATCGGCACTTGCTCAGGCGGTTGACCGCTTGCCGGAACGGGAAAAACTGGTGCTGTCACTGTATTACGAGCAGGAATTGAATCTCAAGGAGATTGGTGCGGTACTCGGTGTAAGCGAGTCGCGAGTTTGTCAGATTCACGGGCAGGCGCTGATTCATTTGCGCGCTATTGTGGACACGTAGCGGTGCGGGACCGGAGAAATGTCGGATATTTTTTCCCGAATCAGTAATGTTAATCCGACTTATCCGGTGCGCCCCGTGCAGCCGGCGCAAAAGGACGGCGATTCAGATAAGCGCAAGAAAGACAAGCCATCTACCGAATCGACAGACGAGGGTGGTACCGAAGACGCCGTCGAAATCGAAAGGGATGATGATCCATCAGCAATAGATGAGTACGTATGATGAATGACGATTTTTATATCCTATACGCTTTGATCAGCAGCACCGGGTTGCTTCTTGCTGCAGCAAGTATCGCAATTCTGCGCTTCCAGAGAAAAGCTATCGAATCGGACGCGTTCTGGGAAAGTCCGGTCGGCGCGGCACTGCAGATCGACGCGCAGGTCAAGGATACAAGCGCAAGCAGGGAGCGACAGCAGCACCTGGAAGAACGCATGGCTGCATTGCAGAGAATTGTGGACGAACTGTCACAGCGCGAAAAAGCTACGCAGCTGGCGTCAGCTCCGCGGGTATTGCCGTTCGAAAATGCGGTTCGAATGGCGAAGCAGGGCGCCAGTGTCGAGGAACTTACGCGTAGCTGCGGTCTGAATATCGGCGAGGCGCAATTGATTCGAAGGCTGCACGGCCCCACGCTGAATTAGGGTCACTGTCCCCAGGTCGTCTACGACATCGCTTCGATGTTGAGGCGGCGCATGCGCAGCGTTTCGGACTCGCGATTGAACAGATGCTGGATCAGGATTTCCTTCTGCGCCGGTTTCATTCCCTGGAATTCCACGGCAACGGCAAAAGGTTTGGCCGGATCCGATTCATCCACCGGCTCGGTATCACGCACGACATTGCAAAAGGTTTCGATGTAGCGATTGTCCGCGGCCAGGAGGAATCTCAATGCCAGTTTGGTACCGGCGGCGTAAGGTTTATCGGTTGCGAAGATCATGCCGTCGGCGCCGACTTCGCAGGTCTGCGGTTCCGAGCTGGCCAGGGAGGCCTTTGATGCCCTGAGATCCGGGAATTGCTCGATTACCGTATTCAGCTTGTCGTTGAGCAAGGCCAGGCATTCCGCCACGCGGCTGGATTCACCCTTCAACAGAAACAGTTTCTCGGCAAAGCGCGTATCCAGATCGAGGATTTGCGAGCGAATGCCGCTGCTGGCGCCGAGACGTATCTTTCGCCGGTCGAGCCCCTGATGAAATTCGCGGTCGCTGATGACCTCGTATTTCAGGTATACGGTTTCCCGGATACGAAATGAACGTCGATTTTCACGTCCGCTATTCATGATGCAGTATCCTCTGTAGCAGCAACCGGCAATGGGGTTTGTTCAACGCTGATTTCACGTTCCTCGTCCGGTTCCAGTCCTCTGATGATGCTGATTTCCACGCGACGGTTCTTTGCCCGGTTTTCCGCTGTCCTGTTGTCTGCTCGCGGTCTCGTATCGGCATGCCCGGTGACGACGAAGCGCGCCGGCGTGAGCTCCGCGTTCCTCAATAACTCGTGAGCCACAGACACTGCCCTGGACGTCGACAGGTCCCAGTTCGAGCGAAAGCGCTCGTTGGCGATCGGTATATCGTCGGTGTGCCCGGAGATCGTGACCATGCCAACGTTTTTGTCAATCAGGTGAGAAATCTTCGTCAGAACCGGCAGGAAATCCGGCCTCACGTCGGCGAAGCCGGATTCGAAAGACGCTTTTTCGAGAATCTGGATGATGATTTTCGAGCCCTCGACCTGGACCGATACGCTGCCGTTCTCGATTTCTTCACGTAACGCAAGGCGAATGCGCGACACATGATCCTCGGTAGCGTCTTTCTCACGCTCCACTCTTTCCATTGCGTCGAGTGTGTTCAGATTCGAGTTGATCGTAAACTGGCGAACCTCGTTAATCGGAGTTGTTTCCGGCTTGCCCGGGCTGAACTCCTGGGCGATGACGCTGGTGCCCTTCGGGATCGTGCGCACTTCGACTTCCGCCTGAACGCCGAAGGCGTCTTTCATCGATCCGGACAACTGCTTGAACTTGACCACGTCCATTTCGGAGAAAGCCAGCAACAACACGAAGAAGCACATCAGCAGGGTCATGAGATCGGCAAACGTCATGACCCAGCCCGGGAGGCCGGCTTTCGAGGCTTTGGCCGGCGCGACTTCAGACATCGGAGTCCTCCTGGGGTCGCTGCGACTTCGGCAGGTAGGTTTCCAGCATGCTCGCAATGACACGCGGGTTCTGGCCGCCCTGGATACCCAGCAAGGCGTCGATTATCAGTGACTTGCGGTGATTCTCCTCGCGGCTGCGCACAGCCAGTTTGTCGGCGATGGGCAAGGCAATCATGTTGGCCAGGATGGCGCCGTACAGTGTCGTCAGCAACGCCACCGCCATGGCGGGGCCGATCTGCTTCGGATCGTCCATGTTGGCCAGCATCTGTACCAAGCCTATCAGTGTACCGATCATGCCCATGGCGGGACCGACGTCACCGATCGCTTTGAAAATATCCTGGCCGTCGTTGTGCCGCTGCAAAGTCAGGTTCATGTCTTTGTGCAGCATCGATCGCACAATGTCGGCGGGGTGTCCGTCGATAAGCAAGCCCAGTCCGGTCTTCATGAATTCGTCCGGCACCTCGGCGTCCTCCAGCGCCAACAAGCCGCCCTGCCTTGCCGTCTTGGCCAGTTCGACAGCCGTTTCAATGAGTTGCTCCGGCGGCGTCGGCTGGTGAAGGAATGCCTTTACAGCGATGGATGCGGCGCCCAGGAATTTTCCAAGGCTGAACTTCATCATCGTGACGAGCACGGTGCCGCCGAGCACAACCAGCAAGGAAGGCGTATTGACAAAGGTTCCCGCAGAGCCGCCGAGCATGATGGACGTCAGTACGATGCCCAGTGCGCCGATTAGCCCTATAAGTGTCGCCAGATCCAAACTGATTTCCTCCGCTCATTCGGATGCCCGCGCAGGCCGGCATTGCGCCCAGCGCTATATAGGTTATCGACTGACGCCGGCGTCTCTTTAGGCACTGAGAGGAATTTCGCATACCGCGAATCCAGCCCCGGGATTTCCCCTGTTCAGCATGAACTCTTCGGTGAAACCTGTTCAGGCGGACGGGGGTGGCGCGAATTCCACGCGGTCACGCCCGGCATGTTTTGCCGTATACAGCGCCTCGTCGACTCGCTTCATGACCGACTTGACGCCATCACCAGGGGCAATCTCCGTATAACCGGCTGAGCAGGTCACGCGAATGTCGTCACCGGCGTAGGGAATGCGAATGTCGCGCAACGATTGTACGAATCGATTGATCAGTGAAACGGAATTGCCGGCGGTCGTGTCATTCAGGATTACCGCAAACTCGTCGCCACCGAAGCGGGCCACGAGGTCACTCTTCCGAATGAAAGAACGCTCCAGGCATTTGCCGATGTCGCTGAGCACTTCGTCACCTGCCGAATGACCATAGGTATCGTTGATGAACTTGAACCTGTCGATGTCTAGTAACACGATGGTCACCGGCTGCCTCAACAGGAAATTGAGATTGACGCTCTGCGCGATCGCGGTATCGAAAGCGCCGCGATTGTATGCTTGTGTCAGCGGATCGCGCTTCATTTCCTCGCGTGTGGCAACCAGATCCTGCCGCAGTCCGGACATCCTCTGGTTCAGTTCGCTGATCTGTTGTTCGTATTCGAGTTTCTGGCGCGCGAAAGTGTCTGTCACTGTGCGAATGGTCTCGCCGAGTGCGGCCTTGATTGTCGGCAGGTCGGAGGCTTCGGCCGCCTTTTCCACCTTGTCGAGGCTGAGCCTTACAGCCGTTTCAGTGTCCTGATCGCGCTGGCCGATCTGTCGCAGCCCATCGACAAGTTCCCCGACCACGCCGCGGTAGTCACTGAGCCTTTCGGTGACAAAGAGCTTCTCATCGTGGCGACGGTCGGCGAAGAATCGCCGGACTGCTGCCCACTCGCGCTGACCGGCAGCAGACTGTGGTATCTCGTGAACCGGCACCGCCGCACCGTTTTCCACGTGACAGGCAAAGGCTGCGCAATCTTCGCGAAATGCCGGCAGCACCGACGGATCATCCAGTGGGAACGAAAGGTCCCCAAAGGTGCGCATCACGCTGCCGAGAGTATCGAGCGCGCCGTCGGTCAACGAACTCGACGTAGTGGTCGGGTCCTTCGACTTGTCGTTTCGAGCGCCACCCTGGCCGATGAATCGGGAAACCAGCCCCATGGCTGCAGCCTTCCTTCGCCGGAACACCGGCAGCAAGCGCCGGGGCAAATCCCGGTGCAACAGGGTCTGTATCGGCTGGAAGGAAGCCAGCTTTAGCTTTTCGCCGCCTGGGACGCAGCCTGCCACCGCTAAGCCAAGGTGGCCTTATCTCACTAATAGGCATAAAAGACCAAATAAGGTAATCAAATAATAGAATTTGTCTTAATGGGGTTTAACAAATATATTAAGCACTTAGAGAATATTCGTAACCTATTTGTTAAGTCAGACAAGTTCTCTGTCTGGCGGCCGGGGATGGCAGTGAGCGGTGCCAGATCTTTGAGAGACGTGGCCTGTCTTGTCGGGAGTCAAAAGAAAAAGTCGATAAAACAGTTGGATATGCAGGTGTCTTGTTAGCTTTGGTGAGTACGGTTTATGTCAAATAGAAAGACCGGCCGGATCAACCCCAACCTTGTCAGCTTGTTTTCTGTTGGCAAAAAAGCGTATCCAGATGCGAAATATGGGAAAAAAATAATAAAAAGGGCGTCAATCTCGACCTTGATCGTGCTCCGGCCGTGAGCGTCGAGCGCCTGATCATGGTCATCGAGGGGCGGCAAGCCCGTGGCCAGAACCTCAAGGAGCTGCTCGAGTTTATGGATGCCCCGGGCGTCCAGGTCGCTACGCCGGACGACTGGCGGAGCTGTCTCGGGGAGCGCCGTCTGGCTGCTATCTTTCTAGGCGACGATTTGCAGCCGAATCAAATCGACCGGCTCATCGCCGACGTTGGCGAGCTCGATCCGAATGCCCCGATCGTCCTGGTGACAGAAAACTTCATTGCAGGTCCCTCGTCAGCCGATTCCGGAGACCCGGACAGTGATTGAGAATCAGTTTCCCTGGGCAAGGATCTATTCCCTCAGCTACCCGGTGCGCTTTGACGAACTGGGCAGCGTGCTGGATGAAATCTGGGCGTCGCACAGCCATCGTCGAAGCGGCGACCAGGCGGCGGACGCGGATGGAGAATCGCGACTCCGGCTGATCGGTGACAGCGCGGAGACGATGCAGATTCGCTCACTGATTGATCGTGTCGCAAGAACCGCGGCTACGGTTCTCGTCAACGGCGAATCCGGCACCGGAAAAGAAGTTGTGGCGCGACTCATTCACCAGCAGTCCGGTCGCTGCGGCGCATTCGTGGCGATTAATTGTGGCGCAATTCCCGAACATCTGCTGGAGAGCGAGCTGTTCGGGCATGAACGCGGCGCATTCACCGGTGCAGTCAGCGCGCGGGCAGGTCGATTCGAACTGGCACAGCATGGCACGCTGTTCCTTGACGAGATTGGCGACATGCCGCTGCAAATGCAGGTCAAGCTGCTGCGAGTCCTGCAGGAGCGTGTCGTCGAAAGGGTTGGCGGAACTCGCAGCATTCCTGTCGACATCCGCATCATTGCGGCTACGCATCGTGACTTGCCGGCTCGAATCGAGGACGGCAGTTTTCGTGAGGATCTCTACTATCGGCTGAGCGTCTTTCCGATCGACCTGCCGCCGCTTCGGCAGCGGCCGGACGATATTCCGCCGTTGTTCGTGGAAATGGCGGAAAGAGTCAGGCGAAACCACGGTTTTTCCGTCTACCTCACAGACGACGCGATGAAGGTCCTGCAGGGCTATGCCTGGCCCGGAAACGTCCGTGAACTGGCCAACCTCGTCGAGCGACTCGCCGTCGTCAAGCCGAATGGCATTGTGGATAGCGAAGCGCTGCCGTGGCCACTGCGGCCGCAGAGTCGGGGACCGGACGTCGTCAGCTCTTCGCTCGCCAGCCGCAGCGCGGCGACGGCGGACCAAGAGCCCGTACTGACGAGCCTTCCGGATTGCGGAGTCGATCTGAAAAAATACCTTGCGGACGTCGAGCAACGCGCAATTCGCTCCGCGCTGGAAAGCGCGGACGGTGTGGTACAAAAAGCCGCCGACATGCTCGGTGTTGGCCGCACGACTCTGGTCGAAAAGATCCGCCGTTTCGAATCTACGCGAAAGCGCGCCTGAAAAGCGTTTAGTCGCCGATCGTCGCAACCTGCCCGCAGTGCGGGCATCGATTGGCCGACCGCAACGCCGCACGTTCCATGGCCAATGCCCGCTGCACTTTTCCGGCATCCATGATCTGGCTCGCCGTGTTGCGCCCAAGGCCGAGATCCAGCCTGAGTTTTTCCAGGCTGGAGACCTCGGTGTCGCTAAGCACGCCGTCATCAAGCGCTTCGTCTGCTTTGCGCTGGTACGTCGCCTGTCGAAGGGAAAGCTGCTGGGCGTAGCCGGATGCCAATATGCCGGTAGGCAGTGCCACCATACCGATACCGATGACGGTGATCAGAGCACCGAATACCTTGCCGCCGAGCGTCACTGGCACGACATCGCCGTAACCGACAGTTGTCAGCGTTACGAACGCCCACCACATTGCGGCCGGAATGCTGTTGAACGCGACCGGTTGCAGTTCGCGTTCAAAATAATACATGCCGGCGGCGGCCATCAGCATGACGATCAACAGGATCAGGAAGGAGGCAGCGAGTGATTTTCCGTTCTCTATTATGCAAGCGAGCAGCATGTCGATCGCTGCCGAATAGCGAGTCAGTTTCAGAACCCGCAACAGCCTGATCGCGCGGAGGAAGCGCATGTCGACGCCGAACAGGCCGAACAGCATCAGATAGAAAGGAAGAATCGCAAACAGGTCGATGACGGCGTGGAACGACAGCATGTAGCGGATGCGCAGTGCCATTGGCTTGAGTCCGGCACTCCGTTTGTCTGTGCGTTCCACAGAGCACCAGGCCCGCAGCAGGTATTCCAGGGTGAAAATGCAGACGGTGGCGACCTCCAGCCAGTAAAAGGTCGCTGCCCAGCGAATCTCGATCCGCTTGATCGATTCGAGGACCACAGCCGCCACACTGATACATATGAGTACGACCAGGCCAAGGTCGACGAGACGGCTGGACCGGTCGCCGGATGCGGCGGTCTCGAGTAGCCGGAAAGTGCTCTGTCGCAAGGTCCGGGGAGCCGCCTGCTCGCCGTGTGGAGCAAATGTTGTAGCGTTTTCCAAGGGAGGACCTGCCTGTGCCGCTGTCGTCGGCAGCTGATAGTCAATGCCGAATAGTGCTGGCCACGTTTGTGCGCCATCACCTCTTCAACTTATAGCGGCCCGCCCAGGGCTATCTTTAGCGACCAGGCTGCTTCCGCCGGCTAAAGTTTATGTTCAAAACGGCGATTAATGAGGGGTAGCTGTGCAATTCAGAAAGGGACCCTTCGCAATGGCGCTCGCACTCCAATTCAGCAAGTCAGATAGCATGTCGCCGTCGCGCAATGTCTTCGAGCGCTTGAAATCTGCCCTCGCTGCGACGGCGTTGACGCTATTGATAAGCGCCTGTGCCGGGCCCCGCGCCGTGGATTTCTCGGTGGGTCACGTCGACGACGATGACACGAATTTCGTCGAAGCGCCGAAACCCGTGTCGGCACCGCCGGTTTTGCCGAAGCCCGAACCGGTAGAGCCGGTTCCAACCTACTCGGTTGTGGTCAAGGATGTGCCGGTTACCGACCTATTGTTCTCGCTTGCGCGAGATACCGGGCTGGAACTGGATATCCAGGCCGACAGTTCACGCACCATAACGATCAATGCGGTCGAACAACCGTTGCAGCAAATCCTGCAACGCATCGCCGACCAGGCCGATCTGCGATTTTCGCTCCGAGGCAGGAACCTGATCGTGCTGGAAGACCTTCCTTACTGGAATAATTACAGCGTCGATTACGTGAACGTGTCCCGTGACAGTAGCGGCGAAGTCGGCGTCGCAACGCAAATTTCCACATCCGGCGGGAGCGTTGGCGAACAGAACAGCTCGAGTCAGCAGGACAGTCAGGGCAATCTGTCGAAGACCACGGTCAAGAGTTTCTCGAAGAACGATTTCTGGGCAACGCTCGAAGGCGCATTACTGTCGATCGTGAAGGATCAGGGTACCGATTCAGCCTCGCCGCAATCGCCGCAGAATGCCAACCCCGTTATTGTCAACCGCATGGCCGGAATTATCTCGGTTCTTGCAACGCAAAGTGAACACGCTGAAGTTCAGAAACATCTTGATGCCGTGCTGTTGAATTCCAAGCGGCAGGTACTGATCGAGATGACCATAGTCGAGGTCGAGCTGAGCGATCACTACCAGGCCGGTGTTGATTGGCAACGGCTGTCAGACGAAATGGGCCTTGGCAGCAACGGAATATCGGTACGATCGGATTTCCTCGGGCCCAATCTGTCGACACCACCCGTCTTTCAACTCGGCTACAACAGCGACGGTGGCAATGGCAGCAACATTTCCGGAACGGTCAAGCTGTTGCAACAGTTCGGCGACACCAAGGTCCTGTCCAGTCCGAAAATCATGGCATTGAACAACCAGACGGCATTGCTCAAGGTGGTCAACGAGCAGGTCTATTTCACTATCGAACTCGATATTCGCGATGCGACCCAGACTTCGCCGGAAAGACTGACATTTACCAGCGAGGTTCATACTGTGCCGGTCGGTCTCGTGCTCAGCCTCACACCGCAGATCAGCGAAAACGGTTACGTCAGCCTGAACATTCGTCCGACGATCAGCCGCATTACGGGTTTCGCGGTGGATCCGGCTCCACGACTTGCCGGTGCAGATTTCGACAACCTGATTCCGGAGATCCAGGTGCGCGAGATCGAGTCGCTGCTCCAGGTCCTGAACGGCCAGACCATTGTGCTTGGCGGCCTGATGCAAAACGAATATCAAAGCAAGAAAGACGGTGTGCCCGGGCTTTCGAGAATTCCGAAGATCGGCAGCCTGTTTTCTTACACCAGCGATCAGCTGGTGAAAACGGAACTGGTTATTTTCCTGCGGCCGACAATCGTTTTGAACGGGCGAACGCCAGCCGGCACTGCCGGACTTGGCGAATACTACCCGGCCCCGGCCGGAATCGAGACCGGCAGCTAGTTGCCGCATTACGGACAGGAATCGCATGAAAAGTCTGCTGGTCGATGCACTCCGGGAAGCGCAAAGCGATGCCGCTGTTGGCGTAGCTGAAGAGGCGGCTGCGTCTCCGGCCGCGGCTCGCGTAGCAGCGTCCGCCGACGCCGAAGTGCTGCCGCGGGACAGCGAAGACCTGACACTGCTGGATACAGGCGTTGCGGTCGCGTTCAATGAAGAAGAATTCCCGGCCGACAGGCGCGCGGTTAATGAGTTCGCCGACATCGACGAAACCCAGTTGCTGCCGGTCCTGGCTGAAGGTGCCGCGCTCGACGCTATGTCGCCGGACCACCATGGACCGCTATGGGCCGCGGCATCGGCTGCCGATCTGCGCATGCGTCAGGGATGGTACCTGCAGCTTGGACGGTGGTCGCCGGCATTGTGCCTTCTGGCCATGTCGATGACGGCGGGAGCTTACGTTCTCTATCAGAAATTGACCGCAAGGCAGTTGAATATCGATCTGTCGCAGATGTCGTCGCAGGTGTCCTACTCAGCCGACGCCGACCGGGAAGTTCCGAATCGGCCACAGTTGCCTGACAGCAGCGGACAATTCAGTTTTTCCGATCGACGAGAATCGATGCCGCGACCGGATGGCCCGGCTCCGCAACGGGCTGACAAGAACCGGCCGTCCGTGAAGTCGGCAACGCAGAGTTCGGATGTTTCGACAGGCAGTAGATCGCGCGGCATCGTCATTGGCATAAGCGCCGGGTCGCGCGCGCCAATTAGCGATCCGGCATTCGCAGATGTTCAGGCGGGCTTCGATGCGTATCAGGAAGGCCAACTGGCAATTGCCGAAACCCGCTATCGAGCCGCGCTGGATGTCGTCGCGAATCACCGAATTGCGCTGGCCGGACTCGCTGCCGTCTTGCAGAGGACCGGCCGAACCGGCGATGCAGTGACATTGTACGAAAGACTGCTGGACATCGATCCGGCCGATGGCGCAGTCGCGGCAGAACTGTTGTCGTTGAGCGATGCCATTACGCCGGCACAACGGGAAAGCGAGCTGAAACTCCTGCTGCAGCGTCATCCCGAAGTATCGAAACTGCATTTCGCGCTGGGTATGCATTTCGCATCCGGCGAACGCTGGCCGGAAGCCGCCAGAACTTTTGCAGACGCGCAGACACTGGAGCCCGGTAATGCCGCATACAGTTATAACCTCGCGCTGAGTTTCGAACACCTCGGCCGAATCGCCGAAGCTCGCTATTACTACGAACAAGCGCTGCAGAGTTCGACGATAGACCAGACCATGGACCGGCAGCTGATTTCCAGGCGCCTGGATAAGCTGGCCCTCAAGGACAGGGACAGGGATTCTGGATGAGCACAATAACGGTCAGAAAATTGCAGACGACCGCACCAAGCCTGCCGCTTGGTGAGCGACTTGTTGCAGCCGGTCTTATAACTCAGGATCAGCTGCAGGTCGCGCTGACAGAACAGACGCGCCATGACGAGCCGCTCGGCAGGATTCTGGTCAAGCTTGGCCTGATCAGCGAAGGCGTGATGCGTGACATGCTCGGGGAGTCGCTCGGACATGAAAGTATCGATCTTTCGACCGTAATCCCGGATCCGGACGCATTGAAAATGGTGCCGAAGAACATCGCGCGCCGTTACCACCTGCTGCCGATCAATTTCGACAAGAATGAAAAGGTTCTGACGCTGGCAATGGCGGACACTTTCAACGTTGTCGCACTCGACCAGACGGCGGCTTTGCTCGGCAGTGATATTGGCATCGCAACGCTAGTGGCCGGCGAAGCCGAAATCGAGGCAGCGATCGAGCAGTTCTACCAGTTCGAACTTTCCATTCAGGGAATTCTTCGCGAGATCGACACAGGTGAAGTCGATCAATTGAGCCTCGCGATCGAAAACGAAGAGTACAGCCATCCGCTGATTCGTCTTGTGGACGCAATTCTTGCCGACGCGGTCAAGCGCGACGCGTCCGACATTCACTTCGAACCGGAAGCGGGTTTCCTCCGCGTCCGGTACAGGATTGACGGGGTTCTTCGCCAGGTAATGGCTCTGCATCGAAGCTACTGGCCCGGAATGGTGGTGCGGCTGAAAGTCATGGCGAAAATGAATATTGCCGAGACTCGTGCGCCCCAGGACGGGCGGGTGTCACTCAGTCTCGCCGGCAGACCGATCGATTTCCGCGTCGCCTGCCAGCAGACCACGCACGGCGAGAACTTCGTGCTGCGTGTTCTCGATCGCAAGAAAGGCATCGTGCCGCTGGAGAAGCTGAACCTGGCGAAAGACACTTTGACGACCATTCAGGTGATGATGGCAAGGCCGGAGGGCATCATCCTGGTAACGGGACCGACCGGCAGCGGAAAAACGACAACTCTTTATTCGATGCTCAACTTTCGCAATGAAGAGTCTGTCAACATCATGACGCTGGAAGATCCGGTCGAGTACCCGATGAGCATGATTCGGCAGACGTCGATGAACGAAGCAGCAAAACTCGACTTCGCGAACGGCATCAGGTCGATGATGCGGCAGGATCCCGACATCATTCTGGTCGGCGAAATTCGCGACGAAGAAACGGCCGAGATGGCATTTCGTGCTGCGATGACCGGGCACCAGGTGTTTTCAACCTTGCACACAAACTCGGCGCTGGGTGCGATTCCGCGACTCATTGATATCGGCGTAAAACCGCAAATCATGGCCGGCAATATCATCGGCATCGTCGCTCAGCGCCTGGTACGGCGCCTTTGCAGGCACTGCAAGAAAGCCTATGCACCGGACGCGACCGAGCAGCGGCTGCTCGGTACCGATTCCTCTAAGCCCGTAATGCTGTATCGCGAAGCCGGCTGCGATGCATGCAGCAACCGTGGATTCAAAGGACGCGTTGCGGTCATCGAAGTGCTCAAGATCAACGCGGATATGGACGAAATGATTGCACGAGGCGCGACCCGCAAAGAGATGCTGGCGGCCGCGCAACAGGCGGGGTTTCGGGATCTGGCAACGGATGCGGTTCGCCACGTGCTATCGGGCGTCACCAGCCTTTCCGAAATTTCACGCGTCGTTGACCTGACGACCCGGGTGGAGTAGGGCTATGCCAATGTATCGATATCGGGCCGTCGATCCCAACGGCAGCATCGTCGAGGGGAACATAGAGGCGCCGAACGAGCGTGCGCTCGAAACCCGACTGCGCCAGACTGACAGTGAGCTGTTGCGATGCGCCGAGCGCAACGCCGGTTTTTTTTCCCGACACAGAAAAGTCAGCCGAAAGGACCTGATCGGATTCTGTTTTCACATGGAACAGGTGACTCGCGCGGGTCTGCCAATGCTCGAGGCTTTGACCGATCTGCGAGACAGCATCGATCACGATGGTTTTCGCGAGATTCTTTCCAACCTGATCAGCTCCGTTGAATCCGGCAAGAAACTCTCAGAGGCGCTGCAGGATTATCCGGACGTTTTCGACAATGTATTCGCAAATCTCGTCGCGGTCGGTGAGGAAACCGGTGAGCTTTCCGAGGTGATGCTTAAACTGACGGATTCACTCAAATGGCAGGACGAACTGGTTGTAAAGGCGAAGTCAGTAATTGTTTACCCGGCATTTGTCGGTGTCGTGGTGCTTGGCGTGCTGATTTTCATGATGTTGTATGTCGTTCCACAGATGATCGATTTCATTCGCGAGATGGGCCAGGACCTGCCGATTCACACGCGCGCGCTGATCGGACTGTCGAATTTTCTCGTTGCCAACTGGTATTGGGTACTCTCGTTGCCGCCGGCTGCTGTAGTCCTGATTCGATGGCAGGCAACCCGCGACCAGAAGGTCCGCTACTGGCTTGACGATCTGAAGCTCAAAGTCTGGTACACGGGACCGATCACCAAAAAAATCATCCTGAGCCGCTTCGCCAGTTATTTCGCGCTGCTTTACAGCTCGGGCCTCGACGTACTGGCGTCACTTCGCATCAGTGAAGACATTGCCGGCAACGTGGTGATCAAAAGGGGCTTGCAGCAAATCTCGTTGTCGATCGCCGATGGCATGACCCTCAGTGCCGGCATAGAAGCAACCGGGCTCTTTCCGCCGCTGGTCGTGCGCATGGTCAAAATGGGCGAGGCTACGGGACGCCTCGATTCATCGCTGAGCAATATCAGCTATTTCTATGATCGCGAGGTTACCGAGTCGATCGACAGGCTCAAAGCCATGATCGAGCCTGCAATGACCGTTGTACTGGGAGCCCTGATGGGCTGGGTCATGTTGTCGGTTCTGGGTCCGATCTACGAAACCATCAGCAAGATAGGGATCTGACGTGACCGCGCGGCGATTCCTTCTCGTTACGCAGGACGAACTGGTCGTTTGGCTGGCGGGTCACCGCCGCCTTGCCGCAACGGTTCGTTTTCCCAGCTCCGACGAAGGGTTTCGTCAGTTTTCCGCTTACATCAAGCGTACGGCTAGTCAGCCAAGCTGCATGGTAGTAGACGTTATCGAGGAAGAGTTCGCCGCCGACACCGTGCCAAAGCTCGCGTCGCGGGACCGGAAAGCACTGATAGAACGTCGCCTGAGTCGCAAGTTCTCCCGTACACCGTATCGCATCGGCCTTTACCAGGGGCGCTCTTCGAGGAATTCCGATGAATACGAGTTGCTGCTTTGCTCCGTTTCGAATCACGAATTGCTGGATCCCTGGCTGCGCACCGTCGCGAGTTACAAAGTACCACTCGAGGGTATCTATTCCGTACCGTTGCTTGCGCCGGCGCTGTTGTCGAGAATCACGGAACCCGCCCTGAATTCGCTGTTCCTGACACAGCATCAACACACGAGACTGCGACAGGTGTTCCTGCGCGACGGTGTACTGAAAAGTGCGCGATTGTCTCAGTCACCCGAAACGAACGACGCCGATTACGGCGAATTCCTTTTGAATGAAATCCAGCGCAGTCGTCGTTACCTGGAGCGAACCCGTATTCTGAGTTCAGTCGACAGTCTCGATGTCTATTTCGTTGCGGACCAGGATCTCGCCGATAGAGTACTGGCCAGCGATCGTGGCAATGCCGCTTTGCAACTGCACTTCATCGAGCCTTTGCGAGCCGCCAAAAGTCTGGGAAATTTCCAGGCCCCTGCTGCGGACAGGATGGAGTCGTTGTACCTGGCGTCGATTCTTGCCCGACGGCCGAAGTACGACTACGCGGTACAGGGCGAACGGCGATACAGTCAGTTGTCGAAAGTCCGGCATGCGTATCTTGCGTTGGCCACCTCCGTCGCCGTGGCCTGTGCTGCATTCGCCAGTTTCTACCTTGTGGATGCGCTGTACCTGAGGGATGCGAGCGACGGCATCGAGTCACAGATTCGTCGGATGGCGGAAACTTTTCGCAGGGACAATGAGTCGTTCCTGCCGATTCGAGCGGACTCGCATGAGATGAAGGTTGCTGTCGATACCGGCGATTACATCCTGCAGAATCGATTGCCGGTACCGTGGGTCCTGCATCAGCTCGGTAACGTACTCGGCGACTTTCCCGCGATTCAGGTCGATGACCTGGAATGGCAAACGGATTTCGTACAAAGTGCTTCGAGGGAAACTCCACGAGCAAGACCCGGCGATCCTCCTCCACCGGTGACCATTCCACGCATCGCCGCCGTCAGCGCGGATATGCGGGGAAGGATTTTCGAATTCGACGGCGACCTTCGTGCCGCCTTTGCGCAGGTCGACGATCTGGTTGCGGCCCTGAAGGCGCAGACCGCGTTCGAGACGGTTGTTGCAGTCGAGTACCCGCTGGATGCGCGTCCGCAGGCCGCGTTGAGCGGCGAAGTCGCGAGCGGAGGTTCCGAACGCATGGCGCGATTTCGTTTGCGCATGACGATGAATGTCGTGCCACCGGAGAGCCGTCGTGAAACCTGGTGACGTCGATTGGGGTTACCTCGCGCAAGGCCTGCTGCTACCCTCAATGACGGTATTGATGTCGATAATCCTGCTGGCGACCGGAACCTGGTACCACGCCGCGCAGCAGCAACACCACGAAGTACTCAGTGCCGATCACGGTGCCGTTTTCGATGACTACGATCAACTGGTCCTGCGCAAGCGGATTATCGACCGCTACCACTGGCGCTACGAACAATTCCATGAACTGGGATTCGTCGGCCGGGAGAGCCGGCTCGACTGGGTTGAAACGCTGCGCATGGCCGCCGGCGAGCTGCGCTTGCCGCACGCTACCTACGCTATCGAGCCGCAACTGGACGTCATCGCGCCAGTTGAGTCCTCGCTTGGCGGTGCATCGACAGAGATTCACGTCAGCAAGCTGGAACTCGAACTCGGCTTGTTACATGAGCTCGATCTGCTGCGCTTTTTCGACAGGTTGCAGGAGGAGGCTCCGGGGCTGCTGAAAGTCGACCGCTGCAAACTCTCCCGACAAAACGCCACCGGTCCGTTATCCGCTGCGGACGTAAACATCCTGGCGAGCTGCTCCGTCGAAATATTCAGCGTCGTCACTTCCGATGTCATGGCGCAGGAGCCCGGCCGATGAAAACTGTTCTGGTGATTCTGACACTGTTGTCTACTTCAGCCGCTTTCGCAGACGGAGTGGATATCTACGAGTCACTGGACGATATCGAGATCGGCCGTGTTTTCCTCACGCCGCAGCAACGATACAAGCTGGACCACGATCGCCGCCTGGAACCGCCAACCGCCACGCATGCGAGCCCGGCACCGGAATCGCAGGAGGCACCCGCGAGGACACGGCAGGGATTCGGCTACATCGTACTCCACGACGGATCATCAACGATGTGGGTCGACGGCGATTTCCGGCCGACCAGCGTACCCGTGGAAAATCTCCGCCAGACTGCGGGCATTACAATCCGGTCGCATGACATTGAACCGGCCGATCCGGCCGGAGTCGACACGGCGTTGCAGCCGGATGTGCCGCCCGATGCCGACCGGGCAGGGGATAGCGAGACCGGCGATGCACAGTCCGACTGATCGCCACAGAATATCGCAGCGGAGAGTCCAGTCCGGTGCGGCACTGCTGTTGATGATGCTGGTCGTTCTGGTCGCTGCAACTGCCATTCTTGTCAGTCGGCTTGATCGTGGCACGCTACACACACGCCAGATCAATGAGACCCAGCAGGCACTCGCAAAGGCAAAGCAGGCACTGATCGATCATGCCCTGACCCAGGCTGATCTGAATGCCGGCGCTGCGCTGACGCTGCCTTGTCCGGACCTCGATGCCGGCGGTGCAACGCTGAACGGTGAATCGCATACTGCGAATTGCGGCGCCACCGGAGTGACCGTGCTTGGCCGCTTCCCGTGGCGAACACTGGCGACCCCGGCATACACTGACAGCAGCGGCGAATGCCTGTGGTATGCGGTATCGGGATCCTACAAGAACGCCGGCCCCGCAACCGGTCGAATGATCAACCCGGACACGAACGGACAACTCCAATTGTACTCGCTGGAAAGCGGCGATTTGATCGAGGGTGTACTTGCCGAGGATCGCCCGGTGGCGATGCTGTTTGCACCATTGTCGAGTTTGCCCGCCCAGCTGCGACCGGGTTCCGGAATCTCCGGCAATGACTGCAGCGACAATTTTTCCGTGTCTGATTACCTGGACGCCGACCTTGGCAGCGGAATATCCAATGCGCTGGTCAGCGGAAATCCGGACGCAATCGAACGGTTCATCGTGTCTGTATCCGGTACCGGCGCACACAACGACAGGGTGCTTTCAATCCGCAGGTCCGAGCTCGCAAATGCTGTCTACAGGCGCCCGGATTTCGCGGACTCGATGAACGACCTGACCCGCGCAATCACCGGCTGTGTCGCCGCGTGGGGAATGTCGAATGCAACGCCGGACGACCGGCGCCTGCCGTGGCCCGCATCGGTTTCGCTTGCTGACTATCGATTGGACGCGAGTTATGACGACGATGCTGGCGGCGTACTGTCGGGTCGACTGGCAAACGTCGTTGATGACAGCAGTGGGGTGACGGCAAATGCAGTTACAGAGATCCTTGGCGGTTGCGATCCGTCTACAGTGCCGGAATGGAATGCTGCCCGGTGGGCATCGTGGCAGAATTGGAAAGATCATTTCTTTTACGCAGTGGCCGAGTCCTTCGCGCCGGGTGCCACTATCCCTACTTCCTGCGGAACCTGCTTCAGCGTGAACGGCATCGGAGCATACGCGGCGATCATCCTGTTTTCCGGTGAGCGTCTGCAAGCGCTCGGGCAGCGACGCAACGCGCCCCCGCTGGATTCCGATACAAAAGGCCAGATAGCCAATTATCTCGAAGGGCGCAACCTCGGCGCGCATCCCTATGCATCCGGTTCAGCCGATTTTGAAACGCGAGCAGCAGACAGCAGTTTCAATGATGTTGCGTATTGCATCGACGCGGCAATGACCGTCACGTCGTGCTGAAGGAATGACGATGCACAGGCAATCCGGATTCTCGCTGGTCGAACTGGCAATAGTGATTCTCATTATGGGATTGATCCTTGGCGGCCTTGCGATGCCACTTTCGGTACAGCGTGACAATGCCCGATATCGCGAGGCGCAGGAGTTGCTGACGGTTGTGGAAAACTCCATTCAGGGATTCGCGCTCGTCAACGGCCATTTGCCTTGTCCGGCAACCCCTGCGAGCGGGGGATTTGCGCTTGCATCGGCCGGCGGCTGTGCTGTGCCGCACGGATTCGTTCCCGCGTCGACGCTCGGGCTTGCCGGGCCGAGAAATGACGACAACCTCCTGCTGGATCCCTGGTCCGTGCCCGTTCGCTACAGCGTCAGTGCGGTCGACATCGACGGTGACGGCAATTGGGATTTCACGGCGCCCGGCGAACTCAAAGACGTCGGGCTTGCGAACCTCGCGCCCGACCTTGTTGTTTGCAATACGGCAACCGGCTCATCGGCAACGGCCTGCGCCAGCCCGCTTGCCACGCTCTCTGCGAGCGCTCCGTTCCTCCTGCATTCGCGAGGAAAAAACAATGCTACCGGAGCTTCGCCGGATGAAGTTGAGAACGCCGGTGCGAGCCTCGGCGGCGGTGTGTCCGGGACAAGCTACCCGGTTGCGTCGGATATCGTCTTCGTCAGTCGGCGCCAGTCGGCGCAGCCGGGCAGTGAATTCGACGATATCCTGACGTGGACTGCGCCGGCCAGCCTGTACCACCGGCTGGTGGCAGCGGGCCAACTCCCGTGAATAAGTCGATATATCAATTATTTACGGCAATCCCAATTCGTGATCCAGTTCCTCAAGTTTGCGCTTTGTTCGTCGATAACCCGGGTAAGCCGAATTTTCCGGTCACGAGTCCTGCCTGTGCAGGGGGCCAAAAAACGAACGAGGAATGCGCTGTGAACATGCAATTATTGAGTCGAAGAAAGCAGGCTGGATTCACGCTGGTCGAGATCGCCATTGTGCTGGTCATCATAGGATTGCTGCTCGGTGGCGTCCTGAAAGGACGCGAGATGATTACGAATGCGAAGATCAAGCGGGTAGAAAACGATTTTGCCGGCGTCTCCGCTGCAATATTTGCGTATCAGGATCGCTATGGCGTGTTACCGGGCGACGATCCTTCTGCGTCGACGCGTTTCTCGGGTACCTGGGCCGGTGCGGACAACGGCAACGGCAACGGCTCGATTTCCGGCGGCTGGAACAGCACCAACAACAGTGACGAAACGCGAAAGATCTGGAAACATCTGCGCGGTGCCGGACTGATTGCGGGGCCGGTTGACAATACGAGCGCCAGCTACCAGCAACCGAGCAACTCATTCGGCGGATTGATTGGTATCGGATTCAACCTGTACAACCTGAGTGGCCATAACGTGATTTTTGGCGCTATTCCTGGCGACATCGCACAGATACTCGAGTCTCGCGGCGACGATGGCGTTCCAAGGTCCGGAAGTCTGCAGGCGCACAGTTCACAAACTGTATATGCCATCGATTCTCAATACGATGTCGCATTCCGCCAATAGGAGCCGGATCAGGCACGGCGCCGGCCTTCTGTTTCGGTCGGGTTTGCCAGGACAGCTGTAGGGTCGCATTTCGAGAGAGCATTGATCCCGCCGCGGCACAGGCCCCGGCGGGATTTCCTTGTATGACAAACGTGGCTTGCGAGTTCAGCCGCCGACGGACTGGCGTATCGATTGCGCGTGCTGATCGTACGCATCCTTGATACTGTCGAACGATTCGCTGCTGCTGATGACACGGGCTACTGCGGGAGACAGGGGAACACGCGCCAAGGTGTCATCCGGCGCATCCAGCAGCGCGATGGCCGTGTAGACGACATCGACCAGATTCGCCTCATCGCCTGCGACACGCACGTTGTCAGCCAGCTCCATGGTGTCGGCGATTTCCTGCGGGAACCCCCAGGACTCGATAATCGATTTGCCTATGCCCGGGTGCCAGTCGGCGAGGACTTTTTCCAGCGACGCTTCATCCCCCAGCATCTTCGGGTAGTCCTTTGCCTTGGTCAGGATATAAAGCTTGCCGATGCCGTGTAACAGTCCGCAAAGAAAGGCGTTGTCGGCGTTGATCTGAGCCTTGTCCCGGGCGAGGACGTAACACATTGACGACAATGCAATACTGCGAGACCACAACTTTTTCAGTCGGTCCCGTAGTTCAGAGTGTTTCGAGGCATTGAATATCTGTTCCACTGCCAGTGCGATGGCGGTATTGCGCACGGCTTCGAATCCCAGCCGACTGATGGCGAGATTCAGATCGACGATACTGATGCCGGCGCGATTGTGAAATGCGGAGTTCGCGGAAATGAGCAGGCGCGACACCAGTACAGGATCGGTTTTTGCAACACCGGCCAGCCGATCGGCCGTGCAGGTCGGATCCTCGAGCGCGGAACGAATCTTTATCACGACATCCGGAAACGATGGCAGTGCAATCTTTTTGGAATTCAGGTCTTTCGCAAGACCCTCAAGAAATTGTGCGGTTTCGTCGGCTGGCATCGCTTTCCTCTTGGTTTGCGAAGTGCAACCCTAGTACGTTCGGGTGTCAGTCCGCAATCTCTACGACTGGGAATCGAAAGAAGAAAGTCAGGCGAGTTGCACCCTGCGATCGCCCGATCCTGCAGATTTGCCGGATCGGTCCGATTCGGTTTGCTGCTCGCTCGCCACAGCTTCGGGCAGGCTGACCAGCACGAAGCCTAACGACTCGATCAGGCGAACAGCACCGAGAAAACGGTCCATGCGGAAGGAGTTCATGGCCCTCAAGAAGCTCTCCAGATCAATAGGCGAAAACACCGTGCGATCCTTTCGATCAATACGGAGTTCCTTTAGAACTGCCTCCGAATCCTGGTTGGTCAACAGAACAAGCGGTATCGATTTCGTTGTCTTGTCAGCCTTGATTTGTTCGAGCAGTTCAATCGATTCCTGGCGTGCCTCCGACACATCGAAAAACACGAGATCCGGCGTCGGCGCTTCAGCATACGGCGAGCTCTTGCGCAGGTAGTTCAGCGTATTGCCGCCGACCCCCACGGTCTGCAATCGACATCGCACGTTACTCCCTTCCAGCGCCTTGCGAACCAAACGAACATTGCTGCAGCAATCCTCAACCAGCAGGATGTTGATTCGTTCTCGATCGGTGGCCATGCGATACCCCCTGCTCTGCCCAAGCGGCGACCCGACGCCAGCGACTGCGCACAGGTCCAATATATTCAAAAACTTGCAGATTTCATGCCAGATTTCAACGATCGTTTAAAGCATTTAAAAAAAACAAAGACTTACAAAAAGTTGCGCGGCAGTACCGGTGTTCTGGAGCTGATGCAGGTGACGAAATATCGCGACGGACGCGAAATATCGTGGCACTCTCGGCACCCATAATCGGTATTGCTTGCGCCAAGACCCACATCCTTAGAAGGGGATGACCATATGTGGTATCCAGTCTGTCGCGGTTCGGCGACAGCTTATAGAAGACATTCTGCCGCAGGCAATCCCTCACAGTGATCTGGAGTACGTTCGAGGCAATGGTGCTGGTCGATCTGACGGTCATTGTGTTGACCCTGCTGATGTTCGGCATCGCCGCAAACCAGGGCATGCTCAACCGCCGCACTCGGCCCATGACCGGGCGTGTGCTGATCATGAGCGCGGTTGCGCTGACAGCGAGCTTCTACCTGGTCGATCTTCTCGCGATTAGCCTTTTGCCGCGCGTTCTCGGCAATCCTGCTTCACTTGCAACGATCGAGTTTCTGCATCTTCACGTTCGAACACCGGTCGCGCTGCTGTCGCTGATACTGACGGCAAGCGGTGTCATCGTCATTGCCTACCAGCGGAATCACGAGCTTGACCGCGCGCTTGCCTCGGACCTGCGCATGCGAGCCGCTGAACAGTCGATCATCCAGTCGGAAACGCGTTTTCGCTCGTTGGTGGAGCAATCGCCGGATTCCATCTATTGCTTCGAGTTCAATCCCCCCATTTCCACGGACCTGCCGATTCGCGAGCAAGTAGCATTGTCTCAGTCTGCGGTATTGGTGGAATGCAACAAGGTGTTTGCGAAAGAGCTTCGTAAACTGAGCCTTGCCGACGCGCTCGGCACCCGCTTTGCCGAACTGGATTCGGCCAAGGACCGGCAGTCGCACGAAGCATTTTTCACGGAATTCGTTCGCAGCGGATACCGCCTGGTCGACTACGAGCAGATTTACCTGACGCCGGATGGCGAGGAACGCGCGCTGAAGATCAATCTGGCTGGCGTGGTCAGCGATGGCAAGTTGCAACGAATGTGGGGATCGGAGCGAAACATTCTCGACATCCGACAGACCCGGGCGGCACTGGCTGAACGTCTGCGCATGCAGAATTTCGTTGCCGACATCTCGACCCGTTTGATCACGGCGTCCGACCGGGGTGCCGGAGAAGTGCTGACGCAGAGTCTCGGCGATACCTGCCGGTATTTCGAAGCCGATCGGGCAACACTGATCTGGTTCGACCGCTCTCGCGAAAAAGCACAGCTGCTGTATTTCTGGAACGAGACCGGTCAGGCGCCCTATGTTCAGCTGGTGCTCGATAGCTTTCCGTGGAGCGCGCCGCAGTTGCTGCAGGGAAAGCAGCTGAGCTATTCGGTATCCGACACGCTTCCGGTGCCCGCCGAAAAGGACCAGCAATCGTTGCGCGCCCTCGGAGTCAAAGCGGTCGCACTGGTTCCGCTGGTAATGGGAGGCGAAGTGCTGGGTGCCTGCACCTTCTCCAATTTCCAGCGAGACAGAAGCTGGTCGGATCGGGACATGGCGGACCTCAAGGTCATTACAGAATTGTTCGGCAATGTTGTCGTGCGCATTCGGGCGCAAGAGGAGCTCGGTCGCGCGATAAACGAGCTGCGTAAAGTCGCCGAGCGGCTCGAAGCCGAGAATGTCTATCTTCGCGATGAAATACGTTCGACTCACGGCTTTCACGAACTGGTCGGCGAAAGCGAAGCTCTCATTCGCTGCCTGAAACAGGTCGAGCAGGTTTCGAAGACCGGTACGACGGTATTGATCCAGGGCGAGACGGGTACCGGCAAGGAGCTGATCGCACGTGCGGTGCACGAGCACAGCCCGCGCAGCAGCCGGCCCCTGGTCAAAGTCAATTGCGCGGCACTGCCCGCCAACCTGATCGAAAGCGAGCTGTTCGGCTATGAGAAGGGCGCATTTACGGGTGCCGCCAGCAAGAAGAAAGGCCGCTTCGATCTCGCTGACGGCGGCACGATCTTCCTCGACGAGATCGGCGATTTCCCGCTGGAGCTGCAGGGAAAACTGTTGCGCGTATTGCAGGAGGGAGAGTTTCAGCGTCTGGGCGGCGGCGAAACCATCAAGGTAGATGTGCGGGTCATTACCGCCACCAATCGAAATCTCATCGATGCGGTAGACAATGGGGAATTTCGCGCGGATCTTTACTACCGAATCAATACTTTCCCGATATTTTTGCCGCCATTACGCGAGCGAACCGGCGATGTACGCATCCTTGCGGAGCATTTCGTACGAATTCATGCACAACAGCTCGGCAAGCAGATTTCGGCAATCTCGTCGATAATGCTCGACAAGATGGAGTCCTACTCCTGGCCTGGCAACGTGCGACAACTGGAGAGCGTGATCCAGCGTGCCCTGATATCGGCGAAAGGCGAAACCCTGGAACTGGCGGAAGAATTCGATGTCGGCGCAACATCGGCTGCCGAAGAAGGCGATACGTTTGCCGACCTTCGGGACATCGAGAGAGAACATATCGAGAAAGTACTTGCGCGCAGCAACGGGATGATTGCCGGCGCAAAAGGCGCAGCCGCAATTCTCGGCGTACCGCCCAGCACGTTGCGTTCAAAAATGAAGAAACTCGGCGTTGTCCGGCCGGTCGCTCGTTCGCGGTACTGACCTGATTGTCTCGAGTAACGACAGGACCGGAATAAGTCCGTGTTCCGGATTCCTGTGATAAATGCAACATAAGTAGTGCGATCAGGCGCGGCTAGTTCGCGTCGAAGCCGCGTATCTATTGACGAAGTGATTGTGATCGCATTCACGGACAAACCGTGAAAACAATCACAGTTTCGTCACAAATCCGTCCTTTTCCGTGCGCCTCCGTGGCGATTCAGCGACAGTCGCAATCGTCCCGCAATGACGCGGGCGAATGCCTGACTGTGGGCACACGTTCCTGCCGGGGCTGGCGGCGACAGCATCATGCGCCAAGTCCCCGAGGGAATAAAAAAGGAATGAACCTTGATGATCTTACGCGCACGGCCTCAATCCGTATTCCAACGAGTACGTAACTCTCCCATTGCTTTCATTCTAACGGCTCTCGCATTACTGCCGTCGCAAGCCTCCATTGCGGCAGGGACAGCGGCCGGTACAGTAATCGATAACACAGCTCAGCTTACCTACGACATCGGCGGCACGCCGCTATCGCTGAATTCGAATACGGTCAGCGTAACGGTCGACGAGCGCATTGACGTCGTTGTTACGCTGCAAAGTCCCCAGGTTCTGGTTGCCGGAGGCGACAGCAATCGCAGCCTGCTGTTTCGGGTTACCAACACAGGTAACGGCAGTGAGGATTTTCTGCTTGCTATCGACAGCAACCTGACTGGCGACGATTTTGATCCTGTACCGGCGGTGCCGGCCATCTACTTCGACACCGACTCGAGCGGCGATCTGTCCGCCGGTGACGTTGCCTACAATCCGGGCGTCAACGATCCGCAACTGGCAGCAGATGCGTTCATCGACATTCTCCTGCTCAATGACATTCCGCTATCTGCGGCAAATGGCGAAACGGGACTCAGTCAGCTCACAGCGACATCGACGACTGGCAGTGGCAATCCCGGCGACGTGTTCGCAAATCAGGGTGATGGCGGCAGTGACGCCGTCGTCGGAACATCCGGTGGTCAGGCTGCGGATGTCGGGGAATATCTCGTATCTGACGTTGCTGTCAGCATCGTCAAATCCGTGCTGGTTGCCGACCCGTTCGGCGGCACACAACCGGTACCCGGAGCAACGCTGACCTACACGATTACGGTTGAGGTAACGAATTCCGGTACTGCGAGCGGCAGCGCCGTCAACGACCCGGTGCCTGCCAATACCACTTACGTGCCGGCCAGCATACGGCTGAATGGTTCGACGCTGACGGATTCGCCAGATGCCGACGCCGGCGAATTCGACACCGTTGGTGTGCCGTCGATCGTCGTGCGGCTTGGCGATCTGACGCAATTGTCCGGACCGCAGACGGTTACTTTCCAGGTAACGATTGATTAGACAGTTTTTCGTTGGCCACTTTTCAGAAATTTTTCGGAGCGATAAGAGGGGAACACACATCATGAAGACGATTCAACGACTTGCCATTTTTTCAGCACTGGCATTATTCACGACCGGCGCTGTGGCACAGGAAACAGCGCAGGAAGTCCCGACAGGGCACCTTCTTGTGAAAACAATCGTGCAAAAGGAAGAAGTCGTCATTGACGACAACGGCGATCAAAAGGTGCAACTCGTCGACGCCAGGGTCGTGGTACCCGGTGACGAAGTCATTTACACGGTGACATTTCAAAATATCAGCGATGCCGCGGCGGATAACGTCGTGATCACCAATCCGATCGCCGCTGACCTTGTGTACGTGGACGGCTCTGCGTTTGGTCCGGGCAGCAATATTGTCTTTTCCGTCGATGGCGGACAGACCTTTGCCGCGACAAACGAATTGTCGGTAACGGAGAACGGCACGACTCGTCCTGCAGAACCGCGGGACTTCACTCACATTCGCTGGCAGATGCAAAACGAAATTCCGGCCGGCACGCAGGGCGTGGCGCGATTTCGAGCCAGGCTTCAGTAAGGATTTTTGACCAGGGCGAGTTTCCCCTGGAAACGACCGCGTTCGGTGCAGGGACGCACGCGGTGCCGACAGACCCTGACCGGCTGGAACAGCCGGTTTAATTTTTTGCAATGATGCAAGGAGTACCGTAATGAAACGATATATCACCAGGATCAGCTGGGTAACCAGGCTGATCGCGTCGGCGGTCGTTGTGCTGTTCTCGCAGCACGCGCTCGCGGTCGGCACCGATGCCGGCACGACGATCTCCAACCAGGCGCAGGTCGACTACAACGTCGGCGGAAATCCGCAGACGTTTATTCTGTCGGATCCGGCGGGAAACTCCATTCCCGGCGATGCGCTGACCAGTGGTGCCTTGGCGACAACGTTTGTCGTCGACAACCGCGTTGACTTCACGCTGGTCGAATCCGGATTCATCGGCCACACGGTCGTGACACCCGGCCAGAACGGAGAGTTCGTGCAGTTCACGCTGCAAAACCACGGCAACTCGACGCAGGATTTTCGTCTCGTGGCGACAAACCTCGTCGGCGGCATCGTGGCCGGCCAGACCGATACGGAAGACATGAGCGGTATCACCGTTTATGTCGACAATAACGGAGACGGCCTGACTACAGCCACCGATCCGAATTTCGTCGAAGAGCTCATCGAAGGCGACAGCGTCGATATCTACGTTGTCGCAACGGCCCCGGTTACGATGGCAAATGGTGCTGCCGCGAACATCAACTTGCAGGCGATTGTTGCTGACGCAGGCGGTCCGCCCGGACTTGGCGCCGACACGACCGATGACGCCGGTAGTGCTGACACGGCTGGAATCGACGTCGTGTTCGCCGAAGGACTCTTCGCGAGTGGCGGCACCGTGTTCACGCTGGGCGACGGCATCCTGGATGCGCAGGATGGCTTTATCGGTTCGTCAGCCGCATTGTCTATTACCAAGACGGCAAGCCTGATCAGCGATCCTTTCAATGGCACCGGCGCAGATCGAAAAGCTATCCCTGGCGCGGTCGTTGAATACGTCATTTCCGTTGCCAACAGCGGCGCCGAGGTCGCGGAAGACATCGTCATCACCGATACGCTGTCGACCGAAATCACGATTGTCGATGATTACTTCGGTGTGGGTGGCGAAGTGCAGATCGACAACGATGGTGCGATCACGCTCTGCTCGCAGGAAGCCCCGGATACCGACAATTGCTCCTTCGCAGCCGGTGCGCTGTCAGTTGGCGCGGATTCGGCTATAGACGTGGATCCGGCGACGACGTTGACGATCACGTTCCGTGTGACCATCAACTAGTCACAGCATTACGGTGCTCAAAAGTTTGTACACACTGGCTCGTGGCCGGGCCGCCCTGATGGGCGGCCCGACCCGGCTGGCTGCGTGGTCTGCGCCTCCCGGCGCGCCTCGCAGGCGTGTACAGAAAAACCTTCGGGGGGAACAACTGTTCCCCCCGCGGTGTTTTCTGAAGGCACTGAAATTGCGCTCCCTGTTCGCCTTTTTGCTGTTTATCACTGTCTTGTCCGGTCCGATTTCAGCGTATGCCGCACCGCCCGGGACCGTCATTAGCAACCAGGCTTCGCTCGATTATCTGAACAATGCCGGCCAGCCGGTGACGATGCTGAGCAACGAAGTGCGACTGGTTACTGCCGTCATACGCAGTCCGGCCAACGTGCAATTGACCCGGCTGGTGCCGCCAGGCGCCGGTCTGTTCCAGGAGCCGGTTGGGCCTTCGGCCTGTTTCCAATCCGGCACCTTCGTCACGCTTGCGGATCCGGTCGTGAACGGTCAAAGCATCGACCCGTCAACCACGCAGGACCTCAGCCTGAGCCGCAACTACAACCTCGGTGAACCGATCTTCATCCGACTGGACGATTCCGATCAGAACGTTGACGCAGCCGTTGTCGACTATGCGACGGTAACCCTGGTGAACAGTAGTTCGGGAGACAGCGAAACTGTTCGGTTGCGCGAAACCGGTATCGACACAGGAATATTTGCCGGATATCTGCCAAGCGGCAGCGGTCCGACGACAGTTGCAGACTGTGTATTGCAAGGCACGTCGGGCCAGCAGGTCGAGGTCCGCTACACCGATCCGGCTGATCCGGCCGATTCGAGCAACGCAACTGCCGGGCTTGATCCGTTGGGACTTGTTTTCGATTCGCAGACCGGCAGCGCAGTCAACGGTGCATTGATCGAGCTGGTCGACGACGTCACCGGCCAGCCTGCGGTCGTCTACGGCAATGACGGCATCAGCCTGTTTCCGTCGAGCATTTCGAGTGGCCAGACCGTGACCGACAGCGGCGGTACCAGCTACCTGTTCGCGCCAGGTCAATATCGATTTCCCGTGGTTGCGGCCGGTAACTACAGAATCGTTATCACGCCGCCATCCGGTTTTGGTGCACCATCGGAAGTCGCTGTCAGCGATCTGCAGCAGTTGCCAAATGCGCCGTTCATTCTCAGCGCCGCCTCGTTCGGCAATGCATTCAACGTTGCATCGGACGGACCTTTCGGTTTCGATGTTCCGGTCGACCCGCTCGCATCGACCTTGTTCATACAAAAATCCACTGTCACGACAATCGCTGCTCCTGGTGATTTCGTGCGTTACGAACTCGTCGTGGAAAACACGGCGACCGCAAGTTCGGCTCCGGATGTACGGATCGTCGACAGTTTTCCGTCGGCGTTGCGCTTTGTTCCTGGATCCGTTCTGCAAGATGGCGCCGCTGCTGCGGATCCGCTCATCGACGGAAATTCGATGCAAATGCAGTTTTCGATCGGCACGCTGGATCCCGCACAGCGCATGACGATTTCCTACGTCGCCGAGATCGTTGGAGGTACGAAAAACCAGGAGCTTGTGAACACCGCCGTGGCAAGCGATCTTAACGGTTTGACTTCGAACGTATCCCAGGCGCGCATTCGATTGACCGAGGACCTGTTTCGTTCAAGCGGCACGCTTATCGGTCGAATAGTCGAGGCAGACTGTTCCGCATCGTCGGTTGCAGAGGATCAGGGCGTGGCCGGTGTTCGCGTCTACCTGGAAGACGGTCGTTACGCCGTCACTGACAGCGGTGGCCGATTCCATTTCGAGGGCCTGAAACCGGGAGGTCACGTTGCGCAGCTCGATCCGCAGACGGTACCGGAGTACTTCACGGTGCGAAGATGCGAAACGGCAGGGCGTTTCGCCGGCCGCGGCGACTCGCAGTTCGTCGAGATGACTCGCGGTTCTTTGTTGCGCGCCGACTTCTACCTCCAGCGAAAGGCTGCTCCGGAAGGGCGCGTTCACGTGGAATTGCAAAATGCCGGAAACGGCAGCGCCGAGGAAGTCTCCTACAGCGTCACGCTGCGTGGCAACGGCAACGTAGCTATCGACAACCTGAACCTGATGGTAATGCTGCCGGACGGTGTCAGTTACAAGACCGGCAGCCTGAACGTTGACGGCGCCGCACATGCCGATCCCCGACTGAGCGGCCAATCACTGCTTTTGCCGCTGGCGGATCGAAGCGGAAACTGGCGCAGCGATATTGCTTTCGATGCGCGCATAGCAAGCAACGTCAGCGGCGAACTCAGAACGCGGGCGCTGGCACGATTCGATTCGCCGATCCAGGCGGCGCAGCAAACTCCCGTCGCAGAAACTCTGATGGTTCGCGAGCCTGCGACCAGCGAGAACGCAGGCTATGTACTGAACCTGCAATTCGACGTGCTGTCGGCGGAGTTGTCGGCGTCGGACAGGGCTCAACTCGATCAGCTGATCACCAGCTGGCGCGGTGTCCGCGACGTTCAGGTTGCCGCGGTAGGTCACAGCGACAGCACCGATATCGCCCCACGCAACCAACACCTGTTCGCCGACAACTACGTGTTGTCACGCGCTCGCGCGAATGCTGTAGCGACTTACATTGCGTCCGGCCTGGACGTGCCCGCGCGCGACCTCCAGGTGGAGGGTCGCGGAGCGGATGATCCGCTGGAAAGCAACGAAACGGACGCAGGGCGGCAGGCGAATCGTCGGGTCGAATTGATCCTCAGCGGACAACGTCCCGGCAAGCAATCGTTCGTACGCGTCAAGCAGGCGTCCAGCGGCACGCTGATTGCGGAAACCAAGGGATTGCTGCCGGGTTCAGAGCTTGCGACCGCGCAGATGGTCAACGAGCAGTTGTTGCAGGAACACCTGACGCCGGTTCAGCAAGTGCAGCCGCACATCAATTCGTTGCCTGACGGCATTGGCTGGGTATTGCCGGAAGAGGGATACCGACCTGCGGTGCCGGCGATGAAGATTGCGGTCCGACACGGGATGAATCAGAAAGTCGCGCTGTTCATAAACGGGCTCGAAGCCAATCCGCTGAATTTCGATGGAATCGAGGTGAACACGCGGCGTACGGTCGCCGTCAGCACCTGGGCCGGCGTCGATCTGCTGGAAGGGCCGAACAATATTGTGGCTGAAATGATCGGACCCGATGGCCTGGTCGTCGAAAGGCTTCTTCGCACTGTTCACTACGCCGGTGCGGCCGTGCGCGGCGAACTGATGTCGGATTCCTCGGTGCTGGTTGCCGACGGGCGTGTGCGACCTGTTTTTGCCGTCAGGCTGTTCGATCGATTCGGCCAGCCGGCTCGGCAGACCAGTATCGGGGCGTTTCGTGTCGATGCTCCGTATCGTGCCTGGTGGCAGGTCGAAAACGACCGGGAAAACAAGATCGTCAATATCGGCAGCCGCGAGCCGCTGTACACGATCGGCAGGGACGGCATCGCGCTGATCGAACTCGAGCCGACCACCGATAGCGGGCTGGCGACCCTGCACCTGAAATTCGAAGGTAAACGCGAACAGGAAATCCGTGGCTGGCTGGAGCCTGAGCCGCGCGACTGGATTCTTGTCGGATTCGGCGAAGGTACGGCGGGTTACAGCACCCTTTCACGGAATGCGACAGCCGCGATTGCAGCAGGGCAGGAAGACGGCTTCTACCAGGATGGCAGGCTGGCGTTTTTTGCCAAAGGGCAGATCAAGGGCGAATACCTGCTGACCATGGCTTTCGACTCGGCGCGAGACAGCGACGAAGCGCGGCAGCAGTTCCTGACAAACATCAATCCAAACGATTACTACACGCTGTACGGCGACGAGACCGAGCAACGATTCGAAGCGCCCAGCCAGCGCAAGCTGTTCGTGAAACTGGAGCGGCAGCAGTTTCTCGCCCTGTTCGGCGATTTCAATACCGGGCTGTCGATGACCGAGCTGACCCGCTACGAACGCCGATTCAACGGCTTGAAAAGCGAGTACCAGGGCGACAGGTTTTCGTACAACGTGTTTGCCAGTGAAACGGATCAGTCCTTCATCCGCGACGAACTACAGGGCGACGGCACATCCGGTCTGTACCGCCTGAGCAATGCTCCGATCATCGGCAACAGCGAGACGGTGCGCATCGAGATTCGAGATCGTTTCGATTCGGCGCAAGTCCTGTCGACAGAAACGCTGAATCGCTTCCTCGATTACAACATCGACTACCTTGACGGAACGATTTTCTTCAAAAAACCGGTGCCCAGTCGCGATGCAGAGTTCAACCTCGTGTACATCGTTGCCGAGTACGAAAGCGCCTCGAACGGCGCGAACGACCTGATCGCCGGTGGCCGCGCCGCCCTGCACACCAGGGACAAAGGCATGGAAGTCGGTGTCAGTTATATTGACGATGGACAACAGGCTGCCGGCGGTGATCTGACCGGTGTGGATATTCGCTGGCAGGCGAGTGGCAGCACGATCGTTCGCGCGGAGATTGCGGAAAGCAACAGCATCGTTGCAGGCAGCCCGCTGAGCGGCAATGCGGAATCGATCAGCGTCGAACATCGCAGCGAGAATCTCGATCTGCGCGCTTTCTACAAGGATGTCGATCAGAACTTCGGACTGGGTCAGCAGTCGGGCGCCGAGAGGGGTATTCGGAAGTACGGCTTAGACGGTCGTCTCGAATTGAACGAAGAAGTGTCGGTCAATGCACAGGCTACCCAACAGGAAAATCTGGAGACTGGCGCCGAACGTCGAGTTGCCAACGCCGACCTGATGTATAGCGGCGAACAATTGTCTGCCAACGTCGGGCTCGTTTACGCGGAAGACGAGTTCCTTACCGGCGAAACCCGGTCGAGCAATCTGGTCGACGGCGGTATCAGTCAGAAATGGCTGGACAGTGCATTGACGGTTCGTGCGAACGGAAGCTTCCTGCTGGGTGGTGAAGCCGAAAACGGCGACTACCTGTCGACTATAGTTGTCGGTGCCGACTACGAACTGCTGCCCGGTGTCGACGTATTCACCGAATTCGAACGCGCAGATGGCAAGGACGTCGAAGCGACGATGACGCGAGTCGGCCTGCGTGCGACACCCTGGCATCGTGCCCAGTTCAACAGCAGCATAAGCAACGAGATGCATGAATTCGGTCCGCGTCTCTTTGCAAACATCGGCCTGGTGCAGGGGCTGCAAATCAGCGATCGCTGGGCGATTGATTTTGGCGTCGACCAGACAAAGACCATCAAGGGCGCCGAACTCGAACGATTCGATGACGACAGGGAGCTAGCATCGGGCACTCTTCGAGACGATTTCGTGGCTGTATTCCTCGGCGCGATGTACCAGGCGGAGAGCTGGAGTACCAACAGCCGGGTCGAATACCGTGACTCGGACAACGAGCAGCGTACCAACCTGCTCAGTGGCTGGTATCGCGAGTCGCACATGGGGCACGGCATGTCGGCAGGCCTGGCTCTGCAGAAAAGTGATCGCAACGATTCGAGCTCGACTATGACTGCCGACCTGCGGATGGGTTGGGCGTATCGCGTGGCGGAAAGTTCGTGGTCATTCCTCGATCGCATCGACCTCATCTACGAGGATTCTACGGCCATCGACAACGATCAGCAGAGCTGGCGCCTGATCAACAATTTCAATGCCAATCGTCGCTTGAACGAATCGAGCCAACTGTCCTTGCAGTACGCATTCAAATACGTGCGCAGCGAATTCGGTCCACAGGACTTCACCGGCTACACCGATCTGATCGGTGTCGATTTCCGCAAGGGGTTCAGGCAAAAGTGGGATGCCGGTATCAACACCAGCACGTATCACTCATACCAGTCCAAAGTCATAGACTACGGTGTCGGCCTGGATGTCGGCTTCAATGTGCGCGACAACATGTGGCTTACCCTCGGCTACAACTTCGCAGGCTTCCATGACAGCGACTTCTCCGCGGCACGCTATACGGCCGAGGGCCCGTACCTGCGCATTTCGATCAAAGCGGACCAGCAGACACTCAAAGACATCGCCGGTCAGAGGTAGTTCTGTTCCTCCCGGAACAGCAGGCGGCCGGGGTTCATTTAGCACCATTCGCCGCCCATAATCGTGTGCGACCTTTACAATCTCGCGGGTTATAGTTCGCGGATGCCGACTCTTGCCGAATTCTTTGGATCATCCAGCCCTCTGAAGGCGCTGCTACCCGGATTTCAGCCGCGTGCCGGACAGGCCTGGATGGCGGAATCCGTGGCCGAGGCGATCGACGGGCTGGACAAGCTGGTGGTCGAGGCGGGAACGGGCACCGGAAAGACCTTTGCGTATCTCCTGCCTGCATTGATGAGCGGCCGCAAGACCATCATCTCCACCGGTACCAAAGCGCTGCAGGACCAGCTATATCATCGTGACCTGCCGCTCGTCAGCAAGGCGGTCGGCCGTCCGGTAACGACGGCGCTGCTCAAGGGCCGGGCAAACTATCTTTGCCTACATCGCATCGAAACGGCGCTGCCACCCGACGGCCTGCATGCGGATCTCGACGCCGCGCGCCAATGGCGTCACCGCACGTCGACGGGGGATCGTGCCGAGCTCACAGAAGTTGCCGAAGATTCATCGATTTGGCCGCTGGTTACGTCGACCGCGGAAAACTGCCTCGGCAAGCAATGCGAATTTTATCAGGACTGTCACGTGGTCAAAGCGCGGCGGGCCGCTCAGGAAGCAGACCTTGTAGTGGTAAACCACCACCTGCTGCTTGCTGATCTGGCGATGAAAGAAGAGGGCTTTATCGAGTTTTTGCCCGGCGCCGAGGCGATCATTCTCGATGAGGCGCACCAGATTCCGGATCTTGCGGCGCAGTTTTTCGGTATCAGCCTCGGCAGCCGCGAACTGGAGCGGCTGGTGGACGAGTTGCGCGCTGCTACCTTGCCCTTTGCAAATCGGCAGCTCGATAAGTGTATCGACAAGGTGCAAACCGCAACTCAGATCCTGCGCGCGGAGTCGCCGCGAACCGAAGGGCGGCACGAATTGTCGGCGGTTATCGCAGAAATACGAACACCGCTGGCCGATCTGCAGATTGCGCTGCAGAACCTGTTGGTCCCGCTGGGCGAGCTGGTCGATGCGTCGATCGAAATAGACAAACTGAACGAGCAGTTGATTTCAGTTGCCAGCCGGCTGTCGCAACTCGTGAGCGACGATTCCTGGGACGGGCTGCGCTGGCTTGATGTCAACCCGCGCAGTGTGCGACTGAACCTTACCCCGCTCGACGTCGCGGACACCTTGCGCGGACTGATGAATGGCGGACACCAGGCGTGGATTTTCACATCGGCCACGCTGGCCATTGGCGACGACTTCAGTCACTTCGCCGATCGCATGGGCCTCGCTGCAACACCCGGGCTGAGTTTCCCCAGCCCCTATGCGCTGGACAAGCACGGTCTGATCTACCTGCCGCCGGGTCTGCCCGCGCCATCGGATGCCGAACACACGGAAAAGATGCTTGCGGCGGTAATGCCCTTGCTGGACATGACGTCGGGAGGCATGTTTTGCCTTTTCACCAGTCATCGCGCATTGAATGCGGCCAGGAAGTGGGCGAAGCGAAACAAGCGGAGGCTCGGCGGGCGACCGCTATTGATCCAGGGAGACGCGCCGCGCGACGATCTGCTGCGGCGTTTTCGCGATCACCGTAACGCAGTGTTGTTCGGCACCGGCAGCTTCTGGGAAGGCGTCGACGTGCGGGGTCAGGCGCTGACCGTTGTCGCGATCGACAAACTTCCTTTCGCCTCTCCGGCCGACCCGTTGATGATGGCGAGACTCGAATTCATCCGGCGACGCGGTGGCAACGGCTTTTCCGAACACCAGTTGCCCCAGGCAGCGCTGGCCCTCAAACAAGGTGCCGGCCGATTGCTGCGCGACCAGGCGGACTACGGTGTGGTCGTTCTTTGCGATCCGCGTATTACCAGCAAGAGTTACGGCAAGGTGTTCCTGAAATGCCTCGAACCGATGCAGACCACCGACTCTATCGATGATGTCGCCGTTTTCCTGGCACAGCACGAAGCACGGAGCAAGACCGCGTGAAGCTGCTGGCGATCGACACCAGCAGTGAGGCCTGTTCGGTTGCGCTGCTGGACGGTGATTCCGTTTCCGAGCAACATCGTATCGAAGCGCGTGCGCACACGCGCATCCTGCTGCCAATGATCCGGCAGTTGCTCGGCGAGCGGGGTCTGCGGCCGGTTGACTTGCAGGGGGTCGTGCTGGGAAACGGCCCCGGTTCGTTCATCGGCATGAGGATTTCAGCCTCCGTCGCGCAAGGCATCTGCTTCGCGGCCGGCTTGCCGATGGTGCCGGTTTCGTCTCTCGCCGCAGTTGCCGCCGAAGCGATGCAGGGCGAACCCGGTGAAAAAATTGCCGTTGCCCAGGATGCGCGGATGGACGAAGTGTATTTTGCGACTTATCTGCGAGACGACGCCGGTTTGCCGGCGCTTGCGGGCTCGGAGGCCATCGTCCCGGTCGGCGGACGAGAGCTGCTGCAGGGATCGGGTTGGCTTGCCGCCGGCGCCGGGTGGGAACGTTATCCTGCGCTGGCGTCGAGTTGTGGCGATGCGCTGGCCGGGTTCAGTCGCGTATTGCATCCCAGGGCCCGCTATCTGCTGCGCCTTGGCACACGCGCCATGCAATCCGGAAAATCGATTGACGCGTCGCAGCTTCAGCCCGCTTATCTGCGAATGAAGGTCGCGGAAGCTGCGACAGACACGGCCCGGTAAGTTGATGCAAAATTGCTTGTTTGCTGTGGAAATCAATGACTGTAACCGATCATAGTCGTCATGCATCTGTAATAAATGGCTGTTGTAATACTGCGGTAATGTCCTGAAATCCCGCAAATCACGAGAGAAATCAGACTATGCCTGCGACCAAGGTACTTATCGTCGAGGACGAGACGCCGATCCGGGAGATGATCGCGTTTCACCTGGCGCGTGCGGGCTATGACACGCTGGAAGCCGCCGACAGCCGGCGCGCGAGGGAACTGCTGGCCGACGAGCGACCCGATCTCGCGCTGGTCGACTGGATGTTGCCGGACATGAGCGGGCTCGAGCTGACGCGGATGTTGCGCCGCGACCAGGACAACGAGAGTCTGGCAATAATCATGTTGACGGCGCGGGCTGACGAAAACGATAAAGTGTCCGGGCTCGAAAGTGGTGCCGACGACTATTTGACCAAACCCTTTTCACCCCGGGAACTGGTGGCACGCATCCAGGCGGTCCTGCGCCGGTCGAGCATGTCCGGCGAGACCGTACTCAAGGCCGAGCTGCTGGAACTCGAACCGGCCGGGCATCGAGTTATTGCCGCAGGCCGCGAACTGCAGCTCGGCCCAACGGAATACCGGCTTCTGCATTTCCTGATGGCGCATCCGGAACGGGTCTACAGCCGCGCGCAGCTCCTGGACCGGGTCTGGGGTGCCAACGTCTATATAGAAGAGAGAACGGTCGACGTTCACGTTCGGCGGCTGCGTAAGATTCTCGAACCCAGCGGCGCCGACCGCTATATACAAACCGTTCGAGGCGCCGGCTATCGCTTTTCCGCCCGAGGCGGCAATGCCTGAGTCCTGGCGACGTTTTATTGTCGGAACCCTGCTGCTGCTGGCTGGCGGAACCCTGATCGGATGGTATTACGGCAGCGCTACCTGGGGATTGCTGGCGGCGTCATTGCTGGCGCTTTCCTGGCATATTCGGCAGTTACTGGCCTTCGAACGGGCTCTTCGCACCGGGGACTTCGAAGCCTTTCGCTATGGCGATGGCATCTGGTCGCAGATCTTCGCTCGAGTCAGTTTCTTCAAGCAACGCAGCCGCAAGCACAAGACGCGCTACCGGCAATTGCTGCGGGAAGTCCGGGAATCGACCAACGCGATGCCGGACGGCGGCATCGTCCTGAACGCCGATTTCGAGATCGTTCTTTGTAACCAAGCCGCACAGGAATTGCTTAACGTGCAACAGCGACGCGATCGCGGCCAGCGAATCGACAACATGCTGAGGGACCCGCATTTCGTTGCCTACCTGAAATCCGGTGTGCCGCAGACGGGAATAGAGATTCCGTCGCCCAGAACAAGCGGCGGCTGGCTGCTGTGCCGGCTGGTGCCCTACGGGGGAAATCAGCAGTTGCTGCTCATTCGCGACATTACGGAGCGAAAGCGCATGGCGACCATTCGACGGGAATTCGTTGCCAATGCGTCGCACGAACTTCGATCGCCGCTGACGGTGATCAGTGGCTACCTGGACACGCTTGCCGAAGATCCGGAGATTCCGGCGGACTGGCGTTCGCCGGTGTTGCAGATGCGTTCGCAGGCGGCCCGTATGAACAAAATCGTCGCCGAGCTACTCGAACTGTCCAGGCTGGAGGCGCAGCTGGGAGACCGAAGCGACCAGGAAGTCGACGTCGCGGCACTGCTCGCGTCGGCGAAAAAGGCGTACGCGTATCGCGGCGATGCGCCGCAGTTAACTGTTCAATGCGAGACCCCGGCGCGAATCATGGGCAACGCTGCCGAGATCGAATCGGTCGTTAACAACCTGCTGGCCAATGCCGTTCGACACACGGCGGCGAGCGGCACGGTCAGCCTCAGCTGGCGAGTCCGGGCGGACAGGGCGGAACTAGCCGTGACCGATACGGGCGAGGGTATTGCAGACGAGCACATACCTCGCCTGACCGAGAGATTTTTCCGGGTTGATTCCGGTCGAAGCCGTGACGACGGCGGAATCGGGCTCGGGCTTGCCATCGTCAAGCACGCGCTCGAACGGCACGATGCCGAGCTGCAGATTCAGAGCCGACTCGGCGAGGGTTCGAGCTTTGTCTGCAAATTCCCGCTGGCCAGGGTGCTCGTCGACGCCCCCGTCGATATTTCCGTGCGCCCGACTCCCGCCGGCTAGTTGCCGCGCCGGGCGTCATAGAACTGCAATATAGGTGTCATGAACGCGAAACATTCCGCTCCTGGCGTTGCGAACACGTTTTGTCGTCCCGGCTTACGATTGGCGCCGGCTTATCGGGATTTCGTCCGTCGCGCGTATAATCCACAACAATCCCCTGTTACCGGCTCCCGGGCTATCGTGAGTAAAGCATGCAACCGACCGACCTGACCGACCACATTTCCAAGCGATTCAACAAGGACCTGGAAGGCCTTCGGAACAAAGTGCTCGCGATGGGCGGTCTTGTCGAGACGCAACTGTCCGACTCCATCGAGGCCGTTGTCAGCGGCGACAGCGCACTTGGACTGAGAGTCGCGAAAGACGACTACAAGGTGAACAAGCTCGAGGTGAGTATCGACGAAGAATGCGGGCGGATACTTGCAACGCGCGCCCCGGCAGCCGGTGACCTGCGGCTGATCGTCGCAATAATCAAGACCATTACGGATCTCGAGAGAATCGGCGACGAGGCCGAAAAAATCGGCTACCTGGCGTCCAAACTGGCCGGCATGGACCGGCCTGCGGATTCCTACCGTGAACTGAAAAATCTCGGTGATCACGTGCTGCATATGTTGCGCGATGCGATGAATGCGTTCGCGCGACTCGACGTGGAGGCTTCGAAACTTATTCTTATAGAAGATGAACGGGTGGATGAAGAATACGATGCGATTACCCGCCAATGCATTACGTTCATGATGGAGGATCCGCACAGCGTCAAACGCGTAATGAACGTCACCTGGGCCGCGCGTGCGCTGGAACGTATCGGCGATCACGCAAAAAACATTTGCGAATACGTCATCTATATGGTCGAAGGACGGGATATCCGTCACACTCATAACCTGGACAAACAGTAGTTCCGCCCGAGGCCAGACGACGATGACAATCCCCGGACGCAGATCCCTCAATCTCCTCGGTTTCCTGGCATGCGGGGCAATGATGGCGTATGCGCTGTATGTCGAGCACGTGCTGTTACTGGTGCCTTGTCCGTTGTGCGTGATGCAGCGCCTCGCTGTCATATCACTCGGTATCGTGTTTCTGGTCGCGGCACTGCATGGAACGGATCGGGCAGGGCGGCACGTCTATGGTGCATTGATCGTGCTCGCAACACTGGCCGGTGCCGGCGTCGCCGCCTGGCATGTCAGGTTGCAACACCTGCCTGCCGATCAGGTTCCGTCCTGCGGTCCCGGGCTCGACTACATGCTGGAAAGTTTTCCGCTTTCCGATGTACTGAAAATGATTTTCAGCGGCTCGGGCGAATGCGCCTCGATCGACTGGCAGTTGCTGGGCCTGTCCATGCCCGCCTGGGTGCTCATAGCGATTGTGACCGTTGGCGCGGCCGGCGCATGGAACAACTTCCGCAGAACCTGAAGCAAAAGGGCTGCAGGAGCCTGCATTGCAGCCGACACCGGCGTCGGGAGAAACCTGTAGGAGCCTGCATTGCAGCCGATGCCGGCGTCGGGAGAAACCTGTAGGAGCCTGCATTGCAGCCGATACCGGCGTCGGGAGAAACCTGTAGGAGCCTGCATTGCAGCCGATACCGGCGTCGGGAGAAACCTGTAGGAGCCTGCATTGCAGGCGACTTGCCAGCGGAAGCTGCACAAGATATCGGCGCCACGCCGGTTGGCGTTTGCAACCCTATAGCAGCAGCCGCTCGATGATGTTTTTGTAGATGCGTGTCAGGCGCGCGACGTCCTCGACCAGCACCTGTTCGTTGACCATGTGAATGGTGGCGTTGACCGGCCCTAGCTCGACGACGTCCGTGCCCGTCGGCGCAATGAAACGGCCATCCGAAGTGCCGCCGCCGGTGGACAGCTCCGCCTCGATACCGGTCACTTCCCTGACCGCTGCGACAACCGCGTAGGTTAATTTGCCGGGCTGAGTCAGGAACGGTTCGCCGGACAGGTGCCATGTCAGTTCGTAATCGATCTCCTCCGCATCGAAAATCCCGGTGACTTTCCTTCTCAGGGACTCGTGCGTCCATTCGGTCGAATAGCGGAAATTGAATCGCGCCGTAAGTTCTGCGGGAGTCACATTGGGCGCGCCAACGCCGCTGCGGATGTCGACAACCTGGAAACTGGTCGGCGGGAAATGCTGATTTCCGAGATCCCATTCGATTTCGTGCAGCCTCGATAATACGGGTGCAAAACGCCGGATCGGGTTGTCCGCAAGATCCGGGTAGGCCACGTGTCCCTGCACGCCGCGGACCGTCAGCATGCCGCTCAACGAACCTCTGCGGCCGATTCTTATGGTGTCGCCAAGAACCGCCTGGCTCGAGGGTTCACCCAGAACGCACCAGTCGATATGTTCGCCGCGATCCTCAAGCGTCTGCATGACTTTGCGGGTCCCGTCGCTGGCCCGGCCTTCTTCGTCACTCGTAAGGAGCACCGCCAGGCTGCCGGCGTGGTCCGGGTGTTCCGCCACGAATTGTTCGATTGCGACAGTCATTGCCGCCAGGCCGCTTTTCATGTCGGCGGCGCCGCGTGCATACAGGACGCCGTCCTTGACGACCGGATCGAAAGGATCGGTCGCCCAGGCATCGGGGTCGCCCGGCGGGACGACATCCGTGTGACCCGCGAAACACAACAGCGGCGCGGCACTGCCACGGCGGGCCCAGAGGTTCTTTACGTCGGCAAATGGCAGCGATTCGCAGTTGAACCCGCTCTGCTGCAGTCGGGATGACAGGACCTGCTGGCAGCCGGCGTCGTCCGGCGTGATCGATCGTCGTTGTAACAGTGTATGCAACAGGTCGAGGACGGCCCCGTCACCGCTACTCATTCTGCGCCGGTCCCGATGCCGCGCCCCTTGTCGAAATAGCTTTTCATATTATTGATTTATCTACTAATTGTGAATATTGACCGGGCCGGCATTTGACCTTCGCGGCGGCCGGCAGCGCTTGCAACAATTCCGTAACAATTGACCGTTAAGCTTTCCTGACAATCACCACCGGTAATTCCCGCCGCGCATTCAATGAATTGCGGCAACACAGGAGCTGACAGTGACGAAGAGAAGCACAGCCGCGTTATTGCTTGCAAGCGCAGCAAGCATTGCATTGATGAACACGAGTGCCTTTGCTCAGGCAGGGCGCGACTATATCTATATTGTCGGTTCGTCGACGGTCTACCCATTTGCCACCGTGGTCGCCGAGCGCTTCGGCCGTGGCAGCCAGTTCAAGACGCCGAAAGTCGAATCCACCGGTTCGGGTGGCGGCCTGAAGCTGTTCTGCGACGGAGTCGGGGTCGACTACCCCGACGTCGCCAATTCTTCGCGTGCCATCAAGCAGTCCGAAATGGACCGATGCTCCGCTAACGGTGTCCACGAGATCATCGAAGTAAAAATCGGCTACGACGGAATCGTTGTCGCCGCGGCGATGTCATCGGCCACGATGAGCCTTTCTCGAAAGGACCTGTTCCTGGCGCTCGCGAAGCAGGTGCCCGGTGCCAGTTCCGGGCAACTGGTTGCCAATCCTTACAAGACCTGGAAGGACGTCAATCCGACACTGCCGGCGCGGGCTATAGAAGTGCTGGGTCCGCCGCCGACCTCCGGAACCCGCGATGCCTTTGCCGAGCTGGCGCTTGAAGCCGGTTGCCAGGAGATCGACTGGATCGCTGCTTTGAAATCTTCGGACAGCGAGCGGTTCCTGACGATCTGTCACACGGTGCGCGAAGACGGCGTTTTTGTCGAAGCCGGCGAGAACGATAACCTGATCGTGCAAAAGCTGGAGGCCAATCCTTCGGCTTTGGGAATCTTCGGTTTCAGTTTCCTGGATCAGAATGCGGACAAGGTCAAAGGCGAGCCGATCGACGGCATTGCGCCGAGTTTCGATGCAATTGCCGACGGTTCCTATCCCGTGTCACGGCCATTGTATTTCTACGTCAAAAAAGCACACGTCGACGTTATCCCGGGCCTGCGTGGTTACCTTCGGGAGTTCACCAGCGATCGAGCCTGGGGTGAGTTCGGTTATTTGTCGGATCGCGGCCTGATTCCGCTCCCGGACGAGGAACGATCGCAGGTGGCAGCGGCGGTCGCGGATCTGAGCCCGATGTCGGCGGCCAAAAACTGAATCCTGCGCGCTCTCCGGCGCTGTTCGTCATGCGATCATGCGTATACTCCCGGCGGCCTCGGGCAATGACAACAGGTTGACGCAACATGCAAGGAACGACACTGGTATTGATCCTTGCCGGCATGGCGACGGCCGCGTTCTACCTGGGTCGGAGTCGATCGCTGGAAATCGCCGGCGGCCCTTCCGGGATCAGCAACCTTCATTCGCTTCCCGGCTACTACGGATATTACGTTGCCATTTGGTGCCTGCTGCCGGCACTGGCATTGCTCTTCCTGTGGCTGGTCGCCGAGCCGCGCGTAATTGTCGCACTCCTGATCAAGAGCCTGCCGCAGGCCCAGCAGTCCCTGCAGATCGGCGAACTGGACTTGCTCGTAAACAACATTCGGAACCTGGCGGCGGGAGACGCCGTGTCCGGCGAAATAGACGCGCTGCTTCGCGAGGCGGCCGCCCGGCACACCGAATACACGGCGACCAGTCGTCGGCTGCTGGCCACACTGTGTTTCGGCCTGGCCGTACTCGGCGCGGCCGTCGCCCGACGACGTATTTCGCCGCAACTGCGCGCCCGCAATCGTGTCGAGCGTGTTGTAAGCATTCTGCTGATTGCTGCATCGAGCATCGCAATCCTGACCACGATCGGCATCGTTTTTTCCGTTTTGTTCGAGGCCATTCGCTTTTTTCGCGAGGTGCCCGTCAGTGAATTTTTGTTCGGACTGAACTGGAGTCCGCAAACGGCGATTCGGGCGGACCAGGTAGGTTCTTCCGGCAGTTTCGGCGCGGTACCGCTGTTCACCGGTACTTTGCTGATTACCTTTATCGCCATGGTGGTCGCCGTACCGATCGGTCTCATGACGGCCATCTACCTTGCAGAGTATTCGTCGAGTAGGGTACGGGCTGTGGCCAAACCGCTTCTGGAAATTCTTGCCGGCATTCCGACGGTCGTATACGGATTTTTCGCGGCATTGACGGTTGCACCGGCGCTTCGTCGCGCCGGTGAATTCGCCGGAGTGCAGGTTGCGTCCGAGAGTGCACTCGCTGCCGGACTGGTTATGGGGATCATGATCATCCCGCTTGTGTCATCGCTTTCGGACGATGCGATCAATGCGGTGCCCCGGGCGATGCGAGATGGCGCGCTGGGTTTGGGATCGACACGCTCCGAAGCCATGCGAAATGTCATTCTCCCTGCGGCACTTCCCGGCATCGTTGGCGGCGTTCTGTTGGCGGTTTCCCGTGCGATAGGCGAGACGATGATCGTAGTAATGGCCGCGGGCCTTGCGGCAAACCTTACGGCAAATCCGTTTCAGGCCGTTACTACCGTTACAGTGCAAATCGTCACTCTGCTGGTCGGCGATCAGGAGTTCGACAGTGCCAAGACGCTGGCAGCATTTGCGCTTGGCCTCGTGCTGTTCGTCGTGACGCTGGGCCTGAACGTCATCGGCCTGCAGGTGGTTCGAAAATATCGGGAGCAATACGAATGAGCAGACGGCGATGACCAGGAGCAAAAACGTCTCGCGGCAGAAAGTCGAAGCCGGCCTTAAACAGCGCCGTCGACGCGAACGCTGGTTTCAGATGCTCGGCCTGCTAGCCACAACCATCGGTGTCGTATTTTTGCTGGTGTTTTTCTCGACGCTGATTTCCAAAGGATCGTCTGCTTTCATGCAAACGCACATCATGCTGGATGTGGAGTATTCAGCAGAAATCATTTCTCCGGATGGAAAGCCGGACACCGTATATGCTGACTATGACGCCATCATCAGAAACGCACTGATGGAAATTTTTCCTGAGGTCACGGATCGGCGTGAGCGTCGCGATTTGCAGCGCATGGTGAGTATTGGCGCCGGCTATCAGATGCGCGCGGTCATCGAGAGAGATCCGAGTCTCATCGGAACGCGTCAATCGATCGTCGTGCCGGCTGCAGCCAATGTCGATATGGTTGTCAAAGGCAATATAGACCGCGACATTGATGAGAACCTGCGCCCGGTTTCCGATCGCCAGCTCGCCTGGATCGATCGGCTTGACGCAGAGGGAAAACTCGTTACGCAGTTCAACACTGCTTTGTTTACCAATGGTGACTCCCGCGAGCCGGAACTGGCCGGGATTCGCGGTGCACTGATGGGCTCGCTGTATATGCTGGTCGTTACCATCGTGCTTGCGTTTCCTGTCGGTGCCGCTGCCGCTGTCTATCTCGAGGAGTTCGCGCCGCGCAATCGCTGGTCCGATTTGATCGAGGTGAATATCAACAATCTGGCAGCTGTGCCATCCATAGTTTTTGGCTTGCTTGCGCTCGCAGTGTTCATCAACTGGATGTCGCTGCCGCGATCCGCGCCACTGGTTGGCGGATTGGCGTTGTCGCTGCTGACCTTGCCCGTGATCATCATTGCGTCTCGCGCCGCCATCAAGTCCGTGCCACCCTCGATCAGAGAAGCAGCGCTCGGCGTAGGCGCGTCAAAAATGCAGGTCGTGTTTCATCACGTGCTGCCGCTGGCCTTGCCCGGTATGCTGACCGGAGCGATCATCGGAATGAGCCGTGCGTTGGGCGAGTCCGCACCGCTGTTGATGATCGGCATGGTGGCATTTATCGTAGACGTACCTGCCGGCTTCACCGATCCGGCCACGGCTTTGCCCGTGCAAATCTACCTGTGGGCCGACAGTCCCGAGCGCGCATTTGCCGAGCGAACCTCGGCGGCAATCATCGTTTTGTTGGGATTCCTGCTGCTGATGAACCTGACGGCAGTGATCCTGCGAAAACGTGTCGAGAGGAAATGGTAGCCGGCATTGTTTGCCGCGCCCCTGAAGCTGTATGACAATGGCGAGAATGACGAAATTGACGCAAAAGGAAGATTCTGCGGTTTCTCACGCAGATGCGCCTGACATGCAGCGAAGCGATCGGGTATCGGTTGCCGGGGAGCGTCGTGGTGACACGGCGAGGGCAATGGAAATCGGCGATACGACGGTTGGCAATGTTCGATGTGCGGATGCATTCGTTACTGCCGAAAAGGTCAACGTGTATTACGGCGATAATCACGCAATAAAGGATGTCACGCTGGAAATCAGCCGTTCCGAAGTCATCGCGTTGATCGGTCCGTCAGGTTGTGGCAAGTCGACCTTCCTGCGCTGTTTGAATCGGATGAACGATACAATCGAGTCGGCCAGGGTAACCGGGCGCATTACGCTGGATGGGCAGGATATCTATAGCAAGGAACTCGATCCGGTGGCGCTTCGCGCAAGAGTCGGCATGGTGTTTCAGAAGCCGAATCCGTTTCCCAAGAGCATTTACGACAACGTCGCATACGGCCCGCGCATTCATGGCCTTGCTGCCGACCGCTCCGAACTCGACGCCATTGTGCATACGAGCCTCGACAGGGCGGGACTGTTGAAAGAGGTCAAGGACCGGCTCGACGAACCGGGAACTGGCTTGTCTGGCGGACAACAACAACGACTGTGCATCGCTCGCACAATTGCGGTAAACCCTGAAGTTATTCTGATGGACGAACCCTGTTCCGCACTGGATCCGATAGCCACGGCGCGCATCGAGGACCTGATGGACGAGCTCTCGCAGAACTATGCAATTGTCATAGTGACGCATTCAATGCAACAGGCGGCGCGCGTCTCCAAACGCGTCGCCTATTTTCATCTGGGGCATCTTGTCGAGGTGGACGATACCGACCGGATCTTCACCAATCCACAGCACAAACTGACAGAAGACTACATTACCGGTCGAATCGGCTAGCGGATCGGGGACAGTGACCCTGACCCCTGCATTGAACAGTCAGTTCATGCCTGGCGCAGCAAAGTCAGGGTCACTGTCCCCTAAGGACCCTCTGATTAATTCGAAATCCACCGTCATTGCGAGCGCAGCGAAGCAATCTCTTACTTCTTATTCAATGACTTAAAGATTGCTTCGTCTCTTCGTTCCTCGCAATGACGAATTAATCAGAGGTTCCCTAATCCAACTTTGAGAAGATTTGCTGGTAGTGATCAGCCGAGAATCCGACGGCGATGAACCTGCGGTGCTCCATGACGGGACGCTTCACCAGCGTGGGATGTTCCAGCATCATCGACAACGCACGACTTTGCGTGATACCGCTACGGTCAACGTCCGGTATCTTGCGCCAGGTCAGGCTGCGGGTGTTCAACAGCTTCTCCCAGCGGATCCTCCGGCTCCAGCGCTCCAGCATCTCGATATCGAGACCGTCCTCACGGATATCGTGAAATTTATAGTCCCTGTCGTTCTCATCCAGCCATTTCCTGGCTTTTCGACAGCTGTCACAGCTGCCTATTCCATAGATTTTCAGCACGAATCTAACCGCTATCCCTGAGTAATTCGTTAAGACTGGTCTTTGCCCTGGTCCTGGCATCGACGCGTTTGACGATAACCGCACAATACAGTGAATGGCTGCCGTCTGCAGCTGGCAAGGTGCCGGATACGACGACCGATCCGGCAGGGATTCGACCGTAACTGATCTCACCTGACTGCCGATCAAAGATGCGGGTACTCTGGCCGAGAAACACGCCCATCGAAATTACCGAGCCCTGTTCCACGATAACGCCTTCGACGACTTCGGAACGCGCGCCGATGAAACAATCATCTTCGATGATCGTTGGCGCAGCCTGCACGGGCTCGAGAACGCCGCCAATTCCGACCCCACCCGACAAGTGCACGTTTCTGCCGATTTGCGCGCAGCTGCCAACCGTCGCCCAGGTATCGACCATCGTACCGGATCCGATGTGGGCTCCGATATTGACGTAGCTGGGCATCAGGACAACACCTTTCTCGACAAAGGCGCCGCGCCGAATGATCGCGTCCGGCACGACACGCACGCCTGCATTCTCGAAGTCCTTTCGAGTCGCAGCCGAAAACTTCAACGGTACCTTGTCAAAAAAATTGCTGTGGCCGCCCTGGATCACGCGGTTGTCCGATAGCTTGAAACTCAAAAGTACAGCCTTCTTCAGCCACTCGTTGACATGCCATTTACCGTCAATTTTTTCGGCAACGCGCTCCTTGCCGCAATCAAGCAGGTCGATTGCCGATTCAACTGCTGCTTTGAGCCCGGAATTGCTTGCAAGTGCGGCCGGTTCGGCGCGCTCTTCAAAAGCGTCTTCGATCACTGTTCGAATAGCACGCGTTGCGGTTCGCTGACTCACTAAGGCTTCACTCCGATTTAACCAGCCGCTCCAGCAGCCTCGTCTTCAGTTCCTGGCAGGTACTTTCAGCCAGCGGTTCACCGCTCTCGTCAACGACGTAGAACACATCTTCCGCGCGCTCGCCAATCGTCAGAATCTTCGCAGTGTCTATGTATATTCCGTATTCGACAAAAACCTGCCCCACGATGCTGAGCAGCCCTGGCCTGTCTGCGGCCACGATTTCGAGGACCGTGCGTCTCCTGCCGAGGTCTTCGCTGAACATTATGTCTGTTTTGGTAGAGAACATGCGTATTTGGCGCGGGACAGCGCGAGTAACTTTAGCCGGGGCGCTGCGGGCAGTCAGTACCCGGCCGAGATTGCGGCGAATCTTTTCAATGCGATGCGAGTCGATTTCCATTCGCTTGTCCAGCTCGAGAAACACGAAGGTATCCAGGCTGTAACCGTTGTCGATCGGCACGATTCGGGCATCGACGATCGTCATACTCAGCTCATCGAGAACTGCTGTGACCTGCGCAAAGGTCTGTTTGCTTCGCGGCGTGTACAGTACGGCTTCGATACCGTCTCCCTGAGTCTGCTTGCGAACATCGACAAGGCCGAACTCCGAACTCGTATCGGAGTCGGCAAGTACCTCCGTATGCCATGCAATCTCTTCGCTGCGGTAACGCAGAAAGTAATCTTCATTCAACAATTTCCAGACACGGTCTACGGCTTCAACCGCGACATTCCGTTCTTCCAGGATGCGGCGCGCAACAGACTGTGTCTCCTCGATCAGCTGTTCCCGATCAATCGGGTTCTCGAGGCCGCGACGCAAAGCCTGCGACGTCAATTCATACAGATCACGAAAAAGTGTGGCTTTCCAGGAATTCCACAGCCGGGGATTGGTACCGCGCACATCGGCGACAGTAAGGCAATAGAGATAGTCGAGGTGCACCTGATCGCCGATTTTCGCCGCGAACTCGTTAACCACATCGGGATCGCTGATATCTTTTTTCTGAGCAGTCATGGAAAGAATCAGGTGATTGCGCACCAGCCAGGATACGGTTCGCGCATCGTATGGGCTCATGCCGTTTTCGAGACAGAATGCTTCCGCGTCCACGGCGCCGAGCTCGGAGTGATCACCGCCGCGACCCTTGGCGATATCATGAAAAAGTCCTGCCAGGTAGACGATCTCCGGTTTTTCGAATGATTGCATGATGCGGCTGCAATGCGGGTACTCCGAATCGAACCTCGACAGGGCAAAGCGCCGCAGATTGCTCACGACGAAAAGCGTGTGCTCATCGACCGTGTATGCGTGAAACAGGTCGTATTGCATGCGTCCGACGATTCGGCCGAACGACGGTATGTACAGACCGAGTACGCCGTACCGGTTCATGCGGCGCAGTTCGTGGGTGACGCCCGCCGGGGCGCGCAGGATACTGAGGAAAAGACGGTGGTTTCGCGGATTCTGTCGAAACTCCTCATCGATGAGGTGCAGGTTCCTCTTGATCAAAGCGATCGTCTGCGCACTGACTCCGCGGAGGCCGTCACGCTGCTGAAGCAACAGGAAGAGCTCCAGTAGCGCGGAGGGATCCTGGCGAAAAATCCGGTCGTGTACGGCCTGCAAGTAGCCGTTGCGAATCTGAAAGCGGTCATTCAACGGCAGCGGTTCGGCGCGCGGGTCCATGAGGATTTCTTCTTCGAACAGCTGCAGCAACATTTCATTCAGTCGAGACAGGTCCATGACCGTGCGGTAATAGCGCTGCATCAGTTGCTCGACCGCCAGCGTGTAACTCGCGTCCTCGTAGCCGAGCATCTCCGCCAGGCGCCGCTGGTGATCGAAAAGCAGCCGGTCCTCGCGCCGACCGGTCAGGACGTGAAGTGCAAAGCGGACCCGCCACAGGAATTCCTGTCCCTCCTGCAGGAGCTGCAATTGCGGAGTCGTCAGAAATCCGTGCTCGACCAGCTCTTCGAAGCGTCGGGTGCCGAAATGACGACGCGCTATCCAGCCGATCATCTGAATGTCGCGCAGCCCGCCGGGACTGCCTTTGACGTTGGGCTCCAGTTTGTAGGCGGTATCGTCGTAACGGTGGTGTCGCGCTTTCTGCTCGTCGCGTTTGGCCAGGTAGAAACGATCGGATGGCCACATCCGGTCAGGCCCGGTAGCTGCACGCATGGCGTCGAACAATGCGCGGGGCCCGCTCAGCAATCGCGCCTCCATCAAGGTCGTCGCAACGGTGATGTCGGCCGCCGCCTCGCGCCGGCAGTCCTCTATCGTCCGCACGCTGTGGCCTGCCTCGAGGCCGATGTCCCACAGCGTGGCGACGAAATTTGCCAGGGTTTCGTTGGCGGCAGCGGGGAGGTCACCGTCCAGCAACAGCATCAGGTCGACGTCCGAACAGGGATGCAGCTCGCCTCGCCCATAGCCGCCGACTGCCACCAGTGCTACCGAATCCGCCAGCTCGGGGGCCATTTGCTGCCAGATATCGAGCAGCAGCTGATCCATCAGCTGCGCGCGCAGCATTACCAGCCGGGTCACCGGCTCGCCGGCAGTGAAGCGGATCGCCAGTTGTTCGCCGACGCTCGCCAGGGCATCCCGCCAAGGGGCGATGGAATGGCTATCTGCGAGTTTTGCCCGCAATTCGGTCAGGGTCTTGTCAGTGCTTCCCGTATCGTCAACAAAAAGATTATATGCCATTGAAAAATAACAATAATCAGCGCTGACTCGCACCGAGGGTCAACACTTCATAGCCGGTTTCAGTAACCAGCACGGTGTGTTCCCACTGGGCCGACAACGAGTGGTCCTTGGTCACGACGGTCCAGCCGTCCCGCAGCAGCCGCACGTGGCGTTTGCCGGCATTGACCATGGGTTCGACGGTCAGGGTCATGCCGGGTAGCAAGCGATTGCCGGTGCCGGCCCGGCCATAATGCAGCACCTGCGGGTCCTCGTGAAAAACCCTGCCGATCCCATGGCCGCAGTACTCCCTGACGACGGAGAAATGGTTTTTCTCGACGTTTTCCTGGATGGCCTGCCCTATGTCGCCAAGATGCTTGCCGGGACCGACCTGTTCAATACCCAGCCACATGCTGTCGTAGGCGACGCTCGCCAGGCGTTCAGCCTGGATTCCCGGCTTGCCGACAAAAAACATACGGCTGGTATCGCCGTGAAAGCCGTCCTTGATGACCGTGACATCGATATTGACGACGTCGCCCGATTTCAGGATCCGTTCGCCCGGTATCCCGTGGCAGACGACGTGATTGACCGAGGTACAGATGGACTTCGGAAATCCCTTGTAATTCAAGGGCGCCGGAACAGCCTGTTGCGTCTCGACGATGAACTTATGACAAATGTTGTTGAGTTCGTCCGTGCTGATGCCGGGCAGGACATGCTCGCCGATCATGTCCAGGACGTCCGCGGCAAGCCGGCCGGCTTTGCGCATCTTGTCCTGTTCTTCGGCGGTCTTGATGGTGACGTTCATCGGGCCTTTCAGAGGGGAGTCAGTTCGAGCATTTGTGGACACGCCGTAAGCGCGTGATTTTAGTCTGGAATCCGGCGTTGTTGCTGCCGACCGGGTATGGTATAAAGCGCGCGCCCTAGAGGCAAACAATCCACACGTACACTGACGCACGGCACTGGGTGCCCCACCGAAAAAGGGGTTGTGCCATGGGGTGTACGGAGGCTCAACCCGGAGAAATATCATGGCAGACGTAACTATGCGCCAGATGCTTGAGGCTGGCGTGCATTTTGGTCATCAGACCCGTTACTGGAATCCGAAGATGGCACCCTACATCTTCGGCGAACGTAACAAGATCCATATCATCAATCTTGAGAAGAGCCTGCCCATGGCTCGCGACGCTTATGCGTTCGTCAAGACCATCGTATCAGACGGCGGCAAGGTGCTCTTTGTCGGAACCAAGCGCGCTGCGCGCGATGCCGTCCGGCAGCAGGCCGAACGATGTGGAATGCCTTTCGTCAGCTATCGCTGGCTGGGCGGCATGCTCACCAATTACAAGACCATCCGTCAATCGGTAAAACGTCTGACTACGCTCGAGCAGATGGCGGAAGACGGTGGCTTCGAAAGGCTTACCAAGAAAGAAGTTCTCGGTCTGAATCGGGAGCAGGAAAAGCTTGAGCGGAGTCTCGGAGGAATCAAGGAGATGTCGTCCTTGCCGGACGTATTGTTCATTGTAGATGTCGAACACGAAGATATCGCCATTCGCGAAGCAAGGAAACTGCACATTCCGGTTGTGGCTGTCGTTGATAGCAACTGTTCACCGGACGGCGTCGACTACGTCATCCCGGGCAACGACGATGCCATGAAAGCGATCACGCTGTACGCAACGCTGATGGCCGACGCCGTGCTCGATGGCAAGGCATCGCTGCCGCAGGTAGCACTTGGCGAAGACGAATTCGTCGAGCTTGATGAAGACGGCAAGCCGAAAAAGGCTGCCGGACGCCGCAAGAAAGCACCGAGCAAACCAGCGGCCAAAGTAACTCGCAAGGCGCCTGCCAAAAAGCTGGCGGTAGAAGACGACACGAGCACTGGTGACGCGGGCAAGGAAGCAGTGCTTGATACGGCTGCCGCGAAGGACAAGTCCGACGAGTCCGACAAGCCGGAGAAGAAAACGACTCCGAAAAAAGCGGCCAGTAAAGCGCCGGTAAAGAAGGCGACCAAGAAAAAAGTGGCGTCGAAGAAGAAGACGAGCAAGAAAGTTGCCACGAAAGACAGCAAGTAAAAAGACAGGAAGCAATCAGAAAATCCGGCCGGCCCCGCGAGCGGCCACGCCGGCAGCGAATTGAGACGGTGCACACAGTGCCACCTGCCGTTGCCGGCTGCAGCTGAAACAAAACGAGGTAAGAAACGATGGCAATTTCCGCATCGATGGTAAAGGAACTGCGCGAGCGCACCGGCGCCGGCATGATGGAATGCAAGAAAGCGCTGGTCGAGTCGGACGGCGACATGGAAAAGGCGGTGGAAATACTGCGTATGTCGGGCCAGGCAAAGGCAGACAAGAAATCGAGCCGCGTTGCAGCTGATGGCCGCATTGCCATCGCCGAGAAAGATGGCGTTGCAGCCATCGTCGAAGTGAATTCAGAAACCGATTTCGTGGCAAAGGACGAGAATTTCGTCGCGTTCGCCGAAGCTGTTGCCGACGCAATTCTCGACGGCGACGCAACGGATATCGCCGCATTGTCCGGCCAGAAGCTGTCCGACGGGCGCAGTGTCGAAACCGCTCGTACCGAGCTGGTGGCGAAAGTCGGCGAGAATATTTCCGTGCGCCGGTTTCAGCGCGTGCCCGGGGGCGGCAATCTCGGCATTTACTCCCATGGGGCAAGAATCGGCGTGATCCTGTCACTGGATGGCGGCGATATCGAGCTGGCCAGGGATCTCGCGATGCACGTGGCGGCCGTTAATCCGGCCTGTATCGACGAGAGCGGTGTGTCGGCAGATACGCTGCAGCGGGAGCGCCGGATCTTCGCCGAACAGGCAGCCGAATCCGGCAAGCCACCCGAGATCATCGAAAAAATGGTCACCGGGCGTATAGCCAAGTTCCTGAAAGAAATCACTTTATTGGGACAGCCTTTCGTTAAGGACCCGGATGTGACCGTAGCGAAGCTGCTGCAAAAAGCCGGTGCCAGCGTGCAGGGATTCGTCCGTTACGAGGTGGGCGAGGGCATCGAGAAAAAGCAGGAAAACTTCGCGGAAGAGGTGATGGCACAAATCAATCAGCACGCATAAACGACTGATTAGTTTAATGAAATTGGCAAGGAATCCGCGACTTACGATAGAATCGACGCCCACCGGTCCGAGCAGGCCCGGCAACGTCTTTATATAAAGAGGAAGGCCGACTGAATGAAAGAAGCCCCGGTTCTGTATCGACGCATATTGCTCAAGCTGAGCGGCGAGGCGTTGATGGGTGAACTCGATTACGGCATCGAGCCGGCGGTCATCCAGCGCATTGCTGCGGAGATCGAATCCGTCAGCAAGCTCGGTATCGAAATTGCGATCGTAATCGGCGGGGGCAATATCTTTCGCGGAGCCGGCCTGGCACGCGCCGGCATGGATCGGGTCACCGGCGACTATATGGGTATGCTGGCGACCGTCATAAACGGCCTGGCGATTCAGGACGCACTCGAATCAAAGGGTGTCTTTGCGCGTGTAATGTCCGCGCTGCAGATTCACGAAGTCTGTGAAGACTATATTCGGCGTCGGGCAATCAGGCACCTCGAGAAAGGCCGCGTGGTCATTTTGGCGGCCGGAACCGGCAATCCGTTTTTCACGACGGATACAGCGGCAAGTTTGCGCGCCATCGAGATCGGTGCGGATGTGTTGCTGAAAGCGACAATGGTCAGCGGCGTTTACGATTCCGATCCGAGGTTGAATACGGAAGCAGCGATGTACGACACCGTGTCTTTCGACAAGGTGCTGGTCGATAAGCTTCAGGTCATGGACGCGACGGCGGTGGTTATGTGCCGCGACAATAACCTGCCGCTTCGCGTTTTCGATATGACAGAAAAAGGCACGTTGATTCGCGCCATGACCGACGACAGCGTCGGAACGCTGGTAACCGCCAGCCCCTGATGCGTGGCAGACGATAGAGGACAGCGATTGTGTTGAAAGAAATCAAGAAGGACGCCAGCGCGCGCATGGACAAGAGCGTAGCGGCACTTCAGCAGGAGTTGACCAAGCTGCGAACCGGAAGGGCGCACACCAGCCTGCTGGATCACATCACGGTGGAATATTACGGTAGCCAGGTGCCGCTGAACCAGGTGTCCAACGTTAACGTTGAAGATCCGCGCACGCTGACGGTTGCGCCGTGGGAAAAAGGCATGGTGCAGGTAATTGAACGGGCGATTCAGAATTCCGACCTCGGACTGAATCCGGCGACTGCCGGAACGGTCATCCGGGTTCCATTGCCACCGCTGACCGAAGAGCGCCGCAAGGACATGATTCGGCTCGTTCGCCAGGAGGCGGAAGGCGCCAGGGTTGCGGTACGTAACATACGCCGTGACGCGCTGAGTGACGCAAAGGAATTATTGAAAGAAAAAATGATAGGCGAGGACGATGAGCGGCGCGCCCAGGACGAAATCCAGGGTATTACCAACAAGCACATCGAAGCCATAGACAAAATCCTCGCCGAGAAAGAAAGCGAACTGATGGAAATCTGACCGGCTGGCAGTGAGTAATAAAGTCGCAACCAAAAACGATCAGCGGCCCAATGGTGTGCCGCGACACGTTGCCGTCATCATGGATGGCAACGGACGGTGGGCGAAATTGCGTTCGCTGCCACGTCATGCTGGCCACCGATCCGGCGTGCAGGCTGTTCGAAACACGGTTGAGCATGCTGCCAAATGCGGCATTTCCGTGTTGACCCTGTTTGCATTCAGCAGCGAGAACTGGCGGCGGCCCCAGGACGAAGTTGGACGTCTGATGAAACTTTTTCTCGAAGCGCTGCAACGGGAAGTCGACGAGCTGCATCGTAATAGGGTGAGGCTGCGGTTCATAGGCGCACGTCAGCAACTGAACGAAGGCTTGATCGACAAGATCCATGCCGCTGAATTGCGCACGCAGGCCAATGACGGACTTACGCTGAATATTGCGGTCGCCTATGGCGGTCGCTGGGATATCGTCGAGGCGGCACGCAAGTTGGCCGAAAAAGTCGCAAGCAAGAAAATGTCCGTATCAGACCTGAATGAAGATGTGTTTGCATCGCATCTGGCTTTGGCCGGCCTCCCGGATCCCGACCTGCTGATCCGTACCGGCGGAGAACAGCGAATCAGCAATTTCCTGCTGTGGAATCTCGCGTACTCCGAGCTTTGGTTCTGCGATAGCCTGTGGCCCGATTTCAGCACGGCAGACTTCGATGAGGCACTTTCGCATTTTGCACACCGCCAACGTCGATACGGACACACTGACGATCAGGTCGGAGTCGCCTGAATGCTGAAGCAACGAATTTTCACCGCGCTGGTTGCGCTGGTCGCGCTCGCGGCCATATTGTTCCTGTTGCCCGAGTATGTGGCCCGGCTGATTATCGCAGTGCTTCTACTTCTGGCGGCCTGGGAATGGGCGGGGCTGTTGCTCCTGAAAGCGGCATGGCAGCGAGTCGCCTATGTCGGACTGTTGCTTGCGCTGGGGATTGCCATTTTCGTCTATGTGCCGGAAACATTGCCGGCCACGTACTTTCTCGGCGCGGCACTTGGGTGGTGGCTGATCGCATTCGTCTGGTTGTTTTTTCACCCGACCGCGATTCCGCCGTTCGTTGGCTGGCTGTGCGGCGCTCTGGTCATCCTGCCAGCCTGGTATTCAATAGACTGGTTGTATCTGCGTGGCAGCGACACGCTACTCGTCGTTCTGCTGATTGTCTTCGCAGCTGACACTGGAGCCTATTTTGCAGGCAAAGCGTTCGGCCGCGTCAAACTCGCGCCGGCGATCAGTCCCGGAAAAACCTGGGAGGGCGCGATTGGCGGCATGGCAGTAGCGTCCGTCGTGGCGATTCTTGCCGCCATTCACTATGGCGGCCGACTGTCCGTGTATTTGCCGCTTTTCCTCGCGATTGCGCTGCTGTCGATCGTCGGTGACCTGACTGTCAGCGTGTTCAAGCGCCGCGCAGGCGTCAAGGACAGCGGTCGGCTGTTTCCGGGTCATGGCGGCGTACTCGATCGCATCGACAGTGTAACCGCTGCATCGCCAGTGTTTGCGCTTGCAGTGGCGCTGGGAGCGGTCACTTGAACTGCGTCAAGGTTCAGCCGAGGTTCATATTGGCGGCAATAAGCTCGTCGGGAACTGCGCCCGCAATAGTCAGTCTCATGGCGTGCTGGCAACTTCGATCAGGCGCTTGCTGTGCTGGAAATACTGTCTGTCGAGAAATGACAGGGGAGTTCGGTTCCTGATGACTGGCGTATTGATCAACATCGCGGCCTTTATCGTCGCAATCAGCGTTCTGGTTGCCGTTCACGAGTACGGACATTACCTGGTCGGGCGACTCTGCGGCATGAAGGTGTTGCGTTTTTCCATTGGTTTCGGCAAACCGCTGCTGACCCGGGTCGCCGGCGCAGATCGTACCGAGTATTGTGTCTCCGCCATTCCGCTGGGCGGTTACGTCAAGTTTCTCGACGAGCGTGAAGGACCGGTAGCGGCCGAAGACCAGGGTCGCGCATTTACCCATCGTCCTGTTCCTAATCGCATCGCCGTGCTGCTGGCCGGTCCGTTGTTCAATTTTCTGTTCGCGATACTTGCGTACTGGGTATTGTTTGTAAACGGTGTGCCGACGCTGCGGCCGTCTGTCGGTCCGGTTGAGGAAAACTCCTATGCGGCGACAGCCGGTCTGGAGAAAGGCGATCGTATTCTGACAGTCGGCGGAAGGAACGCGACCGACTGGGAAACGACGATCGTGGCGATCATTGACGAAATGGTCGGTACCGGACGCGTGCCGCTGGACGTGGAGGGCGCCGACGGATTCAAGCGCAAGGTGACGATCGACGTAGGAGACGACGCGGCGCGATTGACGGAACCAGGCATACTTTTCGAAGGACTGGGATTCGTTCCAGGACAACCGCAGGCAATCGTCGGCTCTCTGGAAGAGGGAGGGGCCGCGCAGGCAGCTGGCATGCGCATTGGCGACAGAATCGTCTCAATCGACGGCGAAGTTGTCGAGAGTTTCGCCGACTTGCAACGTGTTGTCAGTGCAAGGCCTGACCAGCGTGTCACGATTGAAGTGCGCAGAAACGACCGGACACAGCAGTTGGACGTGGAGCTCGGTTCGCGCGAGGCAAATGGCCAACGCTTCGGCTTCCTCGGGATCGGCAACAATGACTGGTATACGTTAAAGCACGGACCGTTACAGGCAATTCTTGCATCCCTGGATATGACATGGGCAAAGACCGCGTTTACCGCATCCATGTTCGGACGAATGATCATCGGCGACGTCTCAATCAGAAATATCAGCGGACCGATAAGTATTGCGCAGTTTGCCGGTGACTCGGCGGCTCGCGGTCTGAACTACTACCTGAATTTCCTGGCATTGATCAGTATCAGTCTCGGGGTGATCAATTTGCTGCCGATCCCGCTGCTGGACGGCGGGCAAATCGTCTACCAGTCGATAGAGTGGATAAAAGGCAGCCCCTTGTCCGAGAAGTCCCAGATAATTGGCCAGCAGGTAGGAATATTCGCGTTGCTGTTGTTGATGAGCTTTGCCTTTTACAATGACTTCGCGCGGATTTTCGGCTGAAAAGCCGAGACCATTTTTTGTTAATCGGGACAGCATGACACTACTTCGAGAAAAGTTTGCACTTGAGTACAGGCTATGTTCATGGGTTGTCGTGCTGTGGTTTTGTGTTCTTATGCCAGCGACTTCGTACGCTCAGGAATCGTTTGTCGTAAGGGACATGCGTGTCGAAGGATTGCAACGCATATCGGAAGGCACTGTTTTCAATTATCTGCCTGTCAATGTCGGTGACAGCGTCGACGGTATTCGAATCCAGGAAGCCATACGCGCGCTATACCAGCAGGCATTGTTCGACGACATAGAAATGCGTCGCGACGGTGACACGCTGGTCATCGCCGTTCGCGAGCGACCATCGATCGAGGATTTCACTATCGAGGGTAACAAGGACATCAAAACGGAAGACCTGATGGAATCGCTTCGCGGAGTCGGACTTGCGCGAGGCAGAACCTTCGATCGTGCGGTTCTGGATAACGTTCAGCAATTCCTTAAGGAACAGTATTACGATCGCGGCAAGTACGGAGTGGTAGTAAACACGGAGGTCGTGGATCGACCGAACAATACGGTGCGAATCAAAATAGACGTCAAGGAAGGTGAGCGTGCGAAGATTCGACAGGTCAACATTGTCGGGAATTCCGCATTTCCGGACGATGATATCCGCAGCGGATTCAAGCTGGATACTGCAAACTGGTTGTCGTGGTTTCGACAGGACGACCGCTACGCAAAGGAATCACTGAGTGGCGATCTCGAAACCTTGCGTTCCTATTACATGGACCGGGGCTATGCAGACTTTCGAGTGGAATCCACCCAGGTAGCGATCTCGCCGGACAAGAAGGATATCTACGTCACCATCAATGTTCACGAAGGCGAGCAGTACACTATTTCCAAGATCAATATCGTTGGAAAAATGGTCGTGCCTGAAACGGTGTTGAGAACCATGGTATTGGCCCAGCCGGGGTCGATATTCAATCTGCGACTGTTGACCCAGTCGACGGAACTGATGTCCTTTCGCCTCGGTGAGGAAGGGTACGCCAATGCCGAAATCGAGCCGGTTCCGGAACTCGATCGCAACAAGAAAGAGGTGGAAGTTACGTTTTTCGTCAATCCGGAAAGCCGTGTCTACGTCAGACGTATCAATTTCACCGGTGTGGACGAAGTCAACGACGAGGTTTTGCGGCGGGAAATGCGCCAGGCGGAGGGAGCTTACCTGTCGAACCGGCTGATCGACCGATCGAAGATCCGTCTGCAGCGTTTGCCGTACATTGAAAAGGTCGAAGTGGAGAACAAGCCGGTTCCGGGAAGCCCGGATCTCGTCGATGTGGACTTCGAGCTCGAATACCGTATGCCAGGACAGTTCAGCGGTGGCCTCGGTTACTCGGAATCGCAAAAACTGATGCTTAACGGCAGCATCGTTCACACCAATTTTCTTGGCTCCGGCAATCGGGTGGCGCTGGAGGCGAGTTCCGGTCGCTTTTCAACGTTCTACAGTTTGTCGCACACCGATCCGTATCGCACCATCGACGGCGTCAGACGCACTGTTTCCCTGAATTACCGCGACATCACTCAGTTCACCTCCGGGTCGTCAGATTTTTCGACCACCAGTGGCGGCATTACGCTGGACTACGGCTATCCGATCACCGAATATCAGTCGTTGAGCTTCGGTGTGAACTACCAGCGAAACGAACTTCTGTCGTCGACCAACAGCACCCAGCAGGCCCAGGAATGGGTGAGAAACAACGGCAATCCGTTTGTCGTCGATATCCAGCGCGGATCGGTATTTTTTGGCACCAAGTTCGACAGCCTCGAGTTCCTCACCGGCTGGACTTACGACAACCGCAATCGAAGCATATTTGCCGACCGGGGTTCGCGGCACCAGCTGTTCCTCGGCATTACCGCCCCGGGCAGTGACGTCGAGTACTACACAGCTCGCTACAACGCTACCAAGTACCAGCCGATTTACGGGCGCTGGACGCTGGCGCTGAACGGCGAGTTCGGTTTTGGCGAAGGCCTGAAGGGCACCACCGCGCTGCCACCTTACAAGCAGTTCTACGGTGGCGGACCGTCGTCGATTCGTGGCTACCGCGAGTCGTGGATGGGTCCGCGGGACAGTTTCGGCAATCCCTACGGTGGTAATGTGTTGGTCGCGGCGCAGGCAGAGCTTATAATCCCGCTCCCGGACAAGTTTGCCAGCCAGGCGAGAGCAAGCTTTTTTTACGATATCGGCAATGTCTTCAATACAGGCGAAGTCGCTTTTGCCGACAAGCTCGGTAGTCCCGTTAGTTACGAACCGGACTTCGATGAGTTAAAGACGTCAGTGGGTATAGCAGTGCAGTGGCTTGCGCCGCTGGGGTTATTTCGCTTCAGCTATGCCTATCCACTGAATAACTACGACGGGAACGACAGGTTTTACGGTGACGAGCTGGAGAGATTCCAGTTTTCGATTGGACAAGCATTTTAATTTTTTGGACTACATATGAATTTTGCTAAGCGAACGACCTTTAGCGCAGTACTGGCAGTTGCCCTGATGTTGACCGGCGGCGTTCCGGCTATGGCGCAACAACTGAAAATCGGCGTCGTCAACGTTCCCGCTTTGATGCAGAGAGCACCGCAAGGTGCCGTTGCTATGGAAGCGCTTGAGGAAGAGTTCCGCCCGCGCCAGCGCGAAGTGCTTGCGAAGCAGCAGGAATTCGAAGCTCTCAGCGAGAAAGTGCAGCGAGATGTCGCGGTCATGGGTGAGACAGAGCGACGCAATGCTGAGAAAGAACTCCGTGATCTGCAAAGGGAAGTCGCTCGGCTGCAGAACGAGTTTCAGGAAGACCTGAATCTGCGTCGCAATGAAGAGCTGGGCAATCTGCAGCGAGCACTGCTGAAAGAGGTTCAGGACTATGCGTCGTCGCAGGGTTTTGACTTGGTGGTAGGCGACGGCGTTCTCTATGCGAGTAGCGCTGTCAATATTACAGAAAGCGTCCTGAAAGCCATGGAAGCGAATTTCCAGGCGGCGGGAAACTAAGACCTATCTCGGATTGAGATAGGTTCTGGCGCCCAGTCGACAGGCATGACAATAAGCCTCGGCGAACTGGCAATTCAATTTGGCTGTGAGCTTGTCGGCGATCCGTCCGTCGAGGTGTCGAAAGCTTCGACTTTGGGCGGCGCGGACGCGAAGAGCATCAGCTTTTTCTCCAATTCCGCCTATCGCGAGCAGCTGCGCAACACCAGGGCAGCTGCGGTAATCCTGCGTGCAGGCGACGCGGCCAGCTGCCCGGTCTCAGCGCTGGTCGATCCGAATCCGTATTTGTTGTATGCGCGTATTGCATCGTTGCTGCACCCTGCGCCGGCCTTTCAGCCGGGCATCCATCCGGGCGCAGTTGTTGCGAGTACATCGCGCGTCTCCGTGACGGCACAAATCGCTGCCGCTGTCGTTATCGGCAACAACTGCGAGATCGGCGATGCGGCGATAATCGGACCGGGCTGCATCGTCGGTGATGACTGCGTGATCGGCGCGGGCAGCCGGCTGGTGGCACGCGTGACGCTTGTTCAGAACGTGAACATAGGCGCGCGTTGCGTCATTCATCCGGGTGCGGTTATCGGTTGTGACGGTTTCGGCAACGCGATGAGCCAGGACGGATGGGTCAAGGTACCGCAGCTCGGCGGCGTAGTAATCGGCGACGATGTCGAGATCGGCGCCAATACCACAGTCGATCGCGGTGCAATCGAAGATACGGTTATCGGCAATGGGGTTCGGATAGATAATCTCGTGCAAATTGCACACAATGTCCGGATCGGCGAGCATACGGCAATGGCTGCGATGTCCGGAATTTCCGGAAGTACCGTTATCGGCAAGAGATGCCTGTTCGGCGGCCAGAGTGGTACGGTCGGGCACCTGACTATTTGCGACGATGTCATCATTACCGGAAGGGCAATGATCACGAAAGATATCAGCAAGCCCGGCAGCTATGCCGGTTCGTTCCCAGCTGAGGAGTCGTCAACCTGGAAGCGTCGTGTCGCCAGGATTCGGCGGCTCGACAGCATGGCCGAACGTTTGAGCGCGATCGAAAAGCGCGTGGACAAGCAATGAGCACAGACAATGGGGCGATGGACATCACGGCCATCATGGATTTGCTGCCACATCGATACCCGTTTCTGCTAATTGACAAAGTGGTCGAATGCCGGCCACGCGAATCCATTACGGCGATAAAGAACGTCACAGCAAATGAACCTTTTTTTCAGGGGCATTTTCCCGGCAGTCCTGTGATGCCTGGGGTTCTGATGCTCGAAGTCATGGCACAGGCATGTTGCGTGCTTTGCTATCGTTCGCTGGACGAAAATGCGTTGCGCCCTCTGTATTTCCTTGCGGGAGTCGACGAAGCGCGTTTTCGCCGGCCGGTCAGGCCAGGCGATACGCTCCGGGTTCGCATCGACGTCGAGAAAGAAAAAAAGGGCATATGGCGATTCGACTGCGCGGGCACCGTTGACGGGCACAAGGTAGCGTCCGCAAAAATCATGTGCGCACCGGGTGGTGAACTGTAATGATTCACGATACAGCAATAGTCGCCGGGTCCGCATTGATCGCGGACGATGTGGAGATCGGGCCATACTCAGTCATTGGCGATCACGTCTCGATTGGCAGCGGCACTCGCGTTGCCAGCCACGTGGTAATCAAAGGGCCAACGACGATCGGCAAGGACAATCGTATCTTCCAGTTCTGCTCGATAGGCGACGATCCACAGGACAAGAAGTTTTCAGGTGAAAATACGCGTCTGGAGATTGGCGACCGGAATACGATTCGGGAGTACTGCACGATAAACCGGGGAACGGCGCAGGATGAGGGGATCACGTCTGTCGGCAGCGACAACTGGATTCTGGCCTATGTTCACATCGCGCACGATTGTCGCGTCGGCAGCCATACGATTTTTTCAAATAATGCCACGCTGGCGGGCCACGTTCATGTCGGCGATTGGGTCATCTTTGCCGGGTTTTCCGGCGCCCACCAGTTTTGTCATGTCGGGGCCCACAGTTTTCTCGGAATGTTTGCCGGAACCAGCCGCGATGTTCCGGCCTACACGCTGGTGGCTGGACAGCCGGCGACCGTTCGTGGCATCAATGCCGAAGGACTCAAGCGACGCAATTTCACGTCCGCGCAGATCAGCAATATCAAAAACGCTTACAAGATCGTCTATCGAAAGGGGCTGAAACTGGCGGATGCGATCAAGGAGGTCGAGGAACTCGCGAAAACGCAACCCGAATTGGGGTTGTTTGCGCAGTCACTGCACACATCCGATCGCGGCTTGCTTCGGTAGACTGACATGCGAGTTGGACTAGTCGCCGGTGAGACTTCCGGCGATCAGCTTGGCGCCGGCCTGATCCGGGAATTACGAGAATTGGATGCCGATTTGCAATGCGAAGGCGTTGCCGGCCCGTTGATGAAAGCGGAGGGCTGTGAAGCATGGGAGTCTGCGGACGCACTCGCCGTCATGGGGCTCATCGAGCCATTGCGAAAAATCCCCAGCCTGCTGCGATTGCGTCGAATGTTGCTGCGGCGATGGGTCGAGCAGCCACCCGACGTTTTCGTTGGTATAGACGCGCCGGATTTCAATCTCGGGCTGGAGAAAAAACTCCGTTGCCGAGGTGTGCGCACTGTCCATTACGTCAGCCCGTCCGTCTGGGCCTGGCGGCAGGGCAGAATCCGGAAAATCACGAAAGCATGTGACAAGGTGCTGTGCTTGCTACCCTTCGAAAAAAAGTTCTATGACGCGCATGGTGTTGACTCCGTGTTCGTCGGTCATCCGCTGGCCGAATCCATGCCGAAAAATGCAGACATGTTTGCTGCTCGACGGGAGTTGGGCATCCATTCGGAACTCGTTGTCGCTGTGTTGCCGGGTAGCCGGGAAGGCGAGGTATCGCGGCTTGCCGGGCCTTTCGCCGCGGCTTGCCGGAAGCTGCTGGACCTTCACCCGAACCTGACCTTCGTCGCGCCTATGGCCAGCGCCGGTTTGCGGCTGATCTTCGAAAAGCACCTTTCCAGTGCCGGGATAGCCGGTTCGGTTCGTCTCACAGACGGCAACGCGCCACGGGCGATTATCGCGGCGGACGTCGTGCTGCTGGCTTCAGGCACAGCAACATTGCAGGCGGCGATTCTCGGTAAGCCGATGGTCTGTGCCTACCGTGTAGCGACATTGACCGCTGTGATTGCGAGAACGTTCCGGCTGATGAAGACGCCGTGGTTTTCCTTGCCCAACCTTCTGACGCCGGAGCCGCTGGTCACGGAACTAATGCAGGAGAATGCTACGCCTGAAAAGCTTTGCAGCGCCGTTTCTGCGCTGCTCGACGATCCCGAGCGGCGCCGGCAAATTGCGGCAGTTTTTGCGGAATTGCGCGCGGAGCTTTCGAAGGACGCGGATCGTATTGCCGCACGGGCAGTCCTGCAACTCGCGGGCCGCGCGGCGACAGCCGGTGGGCCGGCATGATCGCAGCAAACTTGCAGCTTGCGACACCGCTGCTGCTTGCGGGCATCGACGAAGCCGGCCGCGGTCCATTGGCCGGGCCGGTGGTGGCTGCCGCGGTAATCCTGCGTGACGATCGACCCATTGCCGGTCTTGCAGACTCGAAAACGCTGTCTGCTTCACGCAGGGAAGCATTGTACGAAAACATTCGTCGCGACGCGCTGACATGCGCGGTCGCCTGGGCGGACGCCGAGGAAATAGATCGATTGAATATCCTGCAGGCAACCATGTTGGCAATGCGCCGTGCCATTCTCGGTCTCGGCTGCCGTCCGGGACTGGTCGAGGTGGATGGCAACCGCTTGCCGGATCTCCGCTTCGGAGACTACCGGCCGCAGGGTCGCGCAGTCGTCGGCGGCGACCGCAAAATTGCGGCGATCAGTGCCGCATCAGTACTGGCCAAAGTAAGCCGCGATCGCATAATGCGGGACGCAGACCGGTATTTTCCGGAGTACGGATTCGCTCGTCACAAGGGTTACGGGACGGCCGAACATCGCCGCTGTATCGACAGGCTAGGACCGTGCCGTTTTCACCGCCGCACATTCGATCCTCTTCGCTCCATGCTTGCCGGCATCTCCGGTCGCGCCGAACCGGGCGTCAATTCTCGTTAGTTCGCGAGTCACTTAATCAAATAATTTCAATAAGATATGCTGTATTTGTCGATGTTTTCGTACGCTTTGGCTGCTGCGCCGGCCAGTGGGCAGCGTTATCATCACGCGTTGCTCAATGATGACTTGCATCCCGATGCGTGATCGCCACCGCCCGAAATCCTCCCTGATGACTCGATGAAGAACGCATTCGTCCATCTGCACCTGCACACCGAATACTCGATTATCGATAGCACGGTGCGTATTCCGCAGCTGATGAGTCGCTGCAGCGAGCTTGGCATGCCGGCGGTGGCGATGACGGATCAGGGTAATCTTTTTGCCCTGATCAAATTTTACAAGCAAGCATTGGCTTCGGGCATCAAACCGATAATCGGCGCGGATCTTCATCTGCATAATGCCGACGAAGCGGACCGTCCGTACGGAATGGTCTTACTGTGCCAGGATCGCGACGGCTATAGAAACCTCTCGAGATTGATAACACGGAGCTTCACGGAAGGGCAGTATCGCGGAGCGCCACAAATTCGCACGGACTGGATGACGCCAGAGAGCTGCTCCGGCCTGATTGCCCTGTCAACCGCGCAGTCAGGCGATATCGGCCGCGCGCTTCATGGCGGGCACCCGGAAACGGCTAACGAACGGCTTGACGGGTGGCGCGCCGTTTTCAGAGACCGCCTTTACCTCGAGATTTGTCGCACCGGTCGCAGCGACGAAGACGAGCTGACACAGAAAATCGTCGAGTTCGCAGCTGCGGCGAAGGTTCCGCTGGTTGCGAGCAATGATGTGCGTTTCCTGGCAAAGGACGATTTCGAGGCGCACGAAGCTCGCGTCTGTATTCAACAGGGTCGTACGCTCAATGAGGTCGATCGACCGCGCAGCTATTCGGACCAACAGTTCCTGAAAAGCCCCGACGAGATGCGGAGCCTGTTCGCAGACATTCCGGAGGCTCTCGAAAATGCCTGGGAAATCGCACTGCGCTGCAACCTGGAACTCAAACTCGGCGAGACTTTTCTTCCGGCGTTCCCTATTCCTGCAGGAAAGTCAACCGAGGAGTTTCTGACCTCTGAGTCTGTAAAAGGTCTGGAGGCGCGACTGCGTCGGAAAGGCGAGCGAGGAGAGATAGGGGAATCCAATCGGGAAATTTTCGAGGCACCGTATCAGAAGCGGCTGAAAGACGAGATTTCGGTGATCTGCGAAATGGGTTTTGCCGGTTACTTCCTCATCGTTGCGGACTTCATTCGATGGGCGAGGGAACAGGAAATTCCCGTCGGGCCCGGCCGCGGTTCAGGTGCCGGATCATTGGTTGCCTATGTGCTGGGCATCACCGATCTTGATCCGCTCGAACATGACCTGCTGTTCGAGCGGTTCCTCAATCCCGAAAGGGTCTCCATGCCGGACTTCGACATCGACTTCTGTATGGAGGGACGCGATCGTGTGATCGAGTACGTTGCCGAACGATACGGCAGGGATCGCGTCTCGCAAATCATCACTTACGGAACCATGGCGGCACGAGCGGTTATTCGCGACGTCGGCCGGGCGCTCGGTCAGCCCTACGGATTCGTCGACAAGGTTGCGAAGCAGGTGCCGTTCGAGATCGGCATGACCCTTGACAAGGCACTCGAACAGGACGACGAGCTGGCTGCCATGTACCGCGACGATGACGAGGTCAAATCCATCATAGATCTCGCGAAATCGCTGGAGGGCCTGGTACGCAATGCCGGCAAACACGCGGGTGGTGTAGTCATTGCGCCGGAGGCACTGACGGATTTTACGCCGCTTTACTGCGAGGAGGGCAGTACCCACACGGTGACACAGCTCGACAAGGACGATGTCGAGGCGGCCGGATTGGTCAAGTTCGATTTCCTGGGATTGAAAACGCTGACCATCATTGACTGGGCCGTGCGCATCGTCAACGCGGATGATGCAGATGCCCGACTCGATATCACGGCGATCCCGATGCAGGACGCAAAAACATTCGAGTTGCTGCGGTCCTGCCAGACAACAGCCATTTTTCAACTCGAATCCCGCGGCATGCGGGACCTGATCAAACGTCTTCGCCCGGACCATTTCGACGACCTGGTAGCACTGGTTGCGTTGTTCAGGCCCGGTCCGCTGCAATCCGGCATGGTCGATGATTTCATCAGCCGCAAGCACGACCTGAACAAGGCCGACATCGACTATCTGCATCCCGACCTGACCCCGGTACTGGAACCCACCTACGGTGTGATTCTCTACCAGGAACAGGTAATGCAGATTGCCCAGGTGCTGGCGGGGTATACGCTGGGCGGAGCCGATCTGCTGCGCCGCGCCATGGGCAAGAAGAAAGCCGAAGAAATGGCCAAGCAACGACAGGTGTTTGTTGACGGTGCGTGCGAGCGTGGCGTTGCGCGGAACACAGCAACGCGGATCTTCGATCTGATGGAGAAGTTTGCCGGTTACGGATTCAACAAGTCGCACTCCGCGGCTTATGCTCTGCTCTCGTATCAGACCGCCTATCTTAAAGCGCACTACCCGGCTGCGTTCACCGCGGCGGTTATGAGTGCGGACCTCGACAACACGGATCGGCTGGTAATGATCAAGGACGATTGCCGGCAAATGGGCCTTGAGCTGTTGCCGCCTTCGATCAACCAATCTGCGTACCAGTTCGGCGTTGCCGATTCCAGGTCCATTCTTTACGGACTCGGGGCGATCAAAGGTGTCGGCCGCGGTGCGGTCGAGTCGGTAGTCGCCGAGCGCAAGACCGGGGGTGAATTCAAGAGCCTGCTGGATTTTTGCCGGCGCATCGATCTGGAGAAAGTGAACCGACGTGCGCTCGAGGCAATGATCAAATCCGGGGCCATGGACGTTTTCGGATCGACGCGCCGCAGCCTGGCACAGCAACTGCCTGCCGCGTTGAAGAGTGCCGACCAGGAGGCGCGTGCGAAAGCAGCCGGTCAGAACGACATGTTCGGATTATCCATACCGCAGCCGGAAACTCCGGAAATCGAAATGGTCGAGCTGGTCGAGTGGTCTCAACGGGAATTGTTGATAAATGAAAAGGAAGCGCTCGGACTGTATCTGACGGGCCATCCGTTCAACGCGGTGCGCGGTGATGCGCAGTTTTTCGTCGATGGCAGGCTGGGTGACATCGCGTCGGAGCCGCAACCGCAAAGCAACGGCGAGCGAAACTATGCATATTCGCGTCGCGAGGTAACAGTTGCCGGTCTGATTATGGATATACGTAAACGCGGCAACCGGTTCACGGTCGTCCTGGACGACGATACAGGTCGCCTCGAAGTCAGCCTGTTCAGTGAAGCTTTCCAGCAATTTCGGCACCTGCTCGAGAAGGACGAGATCGTCGTCGTCAGCGGCAGCCTTCGCTACGACGAATTCATGGGTGCCTGGCAAGTCAGTGCGAAGAATATCCTGCATATCGATCGCGTCATCGAAACCCGTGCAAGAAGCATGATTCTCAGTGTTTCGCCGAACGGGCAGGGGCGGACGTTGTTGACGAAACTGCATGACGTGTTGTTGCCGTTTCGCAAAGGCAGCTGCGACGTAGCCGTGCAGTACACGGGTAGCGACGCAGCTGCCCGTCTAAGTCTGGGCCCGGAGTGGAGCGTTCGTCCCAGCCGCGAACTGCGCGACAGGTTGGCGGAGTTGCTTGGCCAGAACAGTATCCGATTTCTTTATACGACGGGCCGCGAAATAATGTAGAGTCGCTGAAAGCGTAATTCCGATTGACGGCGCAGCAATCGAACTTGCAACGGGAATAATTGCAATATGGATTTGAAATTTCTCGAATTTGAACAACCCATCGCCGAGCTCGAGGCGAAGATCGACGAGCTGCGATTCGTTGGTGACGATCCGGAAATCAATATTGGCGAGGAAGTTGCGCGGCTGAAGGAAAAGAGCAAGGCGCTGACGAAAAGCATCTTTTCCAAGCTCAGTTCGTGGCAGATCGCACAGATTGCGCGACACCCGATGCGTCCCTATACGGCGGATTACCTGCAGCTCATCGCGCCGGATTTTCAGGAACTGCATGGTGACCGAATGTATGCCGACGACCCGGCGATCATCGGTGGTCTGGGCCGGATCGATGGTCGAGTCATCATGTTCATCGGTCACCAGAAAGGCAGGGACACCAAGGAGCGTGTGCGCCGGAATTACGGCATGCCCAAACCGGAGGGCTATCGCAAGGCACAGAGATTGATGCGGCTTGCCGAAAAGTTTTCACTGCCGATCGTTACTTTCATCGACACGCCGGGTGCCTATCCGGGGGTCGGCGCCGAAGAGCGCGGCCAGAGTGAGGCGATTGCATTCAGTTTGTACCTGATGGCAGGCCTGCGGACGCCGATTGTCAATGTTGTTATTGGTGAAGGTGGCTCGGGCGGCGCGCTCGCAATCGGTGTGGGCGATCGCCTGTTGATGTTGCAGTACAGTGTTTACTCGGTCATCTCGCCGGAGGGATGCGCGTCGATTCTTTGGAAGAGCGCCGAAAAGGCGGAAGAGGCTGCAGATGCGATGCGCATCACCGCGCAGAGTTTGAACGAGTTCGGTCTTGTGGACGCCGTGTTGCCGGAACCGCTCGGTGCCGCACATCGAGATCCGGATGCCACAGCCGAAATCATTCGCAATGCAGTGATCAAGCATCTTTCAGATCTCGATAGATTGGACATCGAGCAGCTGCTGGAGCAGCGTCAACGACGGATTTCATTGTTCGGCCAGTTCAAGGACGGCTAGAACCTGTCTCTAAATGCGGCTCACGGGGTATTTCGAGATAGTTTCCAGGGCTGCAAAGGCCGCGACAGGGTTCCCTGCGCCGGTGCATCGGGTTGACCGTGAACGTTGATGCGCGCATCTTGCAGGATCGATTGATCAGTCGTCTCCGGGAGTTCGAATCGGCGGCCGGTAAGCCGGGCCGATACGTCATCGCCTACAGCGGCGGCATCGATTCGACGGTGCTTCTGCACGCGCTGGTTTCAGTTCGATCGGCAGGAACCGCTCCCATCATCGCTATACATGTCGATCATGGCCTGCACCCGCGTTCATCGCAATGGGAAAAAGCCTGTCGTGCACAAGCACGCGAACTGGGAGTGGACTACCGGTCTCACAAGGTTGTTGTGAGCCGGGACGCGGGTGGCGGCCTGGAGGCCGCGGCACGGGAAGCACGTTATGCGATTCTCGGCAGCGTAATGCAGCCCGGCGACTGGCTGCTCAGCGCTCATCACGAAACCGATCAGGCAGAGACCCTGTTGCTGAACCTGCTGCGCGGCAGCAGCCTGACCGGCCTGGCAGGCATGGGTGCCATTCGAAAATTCTCGCGCGGTTTCCTGCTGCGGCCTCTGCTTGGTATTTCGGGCGAGGCGATTCGCGAATACGCACACGCGAACCGGCTCGGCTGGACTGACGACCCGTCGAATACCGACACCGCATTCGATCGCAACTATCTGCGGCAAAATGTCATGCCCTTGCTGGCCGCTCGCTGGCCCGCGGCAATGGCTCGTTTGCGGCAGAGTGCGGACCTGGCCGCCGAAGCCAGCGAACTGCTGGCGGAACTGGCAGACCTCGACATAAGTGATTCGCCGTCGAGCGGCAAGCTGGACATCGATGCACTGTCGAGGCTTTCCGCCGCACGGCAACGCAACGTGATCCGGCGGGCCGTGCAGCGTTGCGGGCTGCCGGCACCGCCGGCTAGCCGTCTTTATCAGGCGGTTCATGAACTCCTGCCGGCCAAAGAGGATGCGCAGCCGTTGGTTACATGGCCTGGAGCCGAGATCCGCCGCTATCGAAAGCACCTCTACATTCTGGCGCCAATGGCCGTTGGAAAGACCGAAACCGCGGCGATTCTGAAGCCGGATTCGATGCTGGACCTCGGGATCGGGCAGGGAAAACTGTCGCTGGAACCCGTCGGCAAGAGGGCGATCGAAAGCACGCTTGCGCAACGCGGCCTCGAACTTCGTTATCGAGAGGGCGGAGAGGAGATTACGCTGCCGGGCCGGCCGCACAGCCGCAAACTCAAGAAGCTGTTGCAGGAAAAGGGTATCGTGCCGTGGATGCGCGACCGCCTGCCGCTGCTATACGACGGCGACCGACTGGTAGCGGTAGCGGATCTCTGGATTGCTGCGGAATGCATCGGCGAAAACGGTTTTCTGCCGAAGTGGAGCGAGGGGCCGGATCTGTATTGAGCCGATGCTTCCAATCGCCTGTCATATGCGGATTTGCTCAACTCTCGCATTGTGGTGCCTGCGGCTATCTGATAACTTGTAACACCGTCTTTAAGTGACCGACGGGTTCTTTAACAGAGCTTCTTCCGGGAGGTTCTGCAAGGGTCGGAACAAGCGCGACGACGCCGTATCGGCGAGCCGAATTCGCGTATTGCTCTGGCCCTTTATCGTTTTCCGTCGTCTGATTTTACAGAGATAGGTTTTCGCACATGACATCTTATGTATTCATCACTGGCGGTGTCGTGTCCTCTCTCGGTAAAGGCATTACTTCAGCCTGCCTCGGCGCCATTCTTGAATCGCGTGGCCTGAAGATCAGCATGATCAAGCTGGACCCATACATCAATGTGGATCCCGGCACGATGAGCCCGTTCCAACACGGCGAGGTCTTCGTCACCGAAGATGGCACGGAGACGGATCTTGATCTCGGGCATTACGAGCGCTTCGTCAGAACAACCACAGGGCGCAACAGCAATTTCACAACCGGTCGCATATACGAGAGCGTTATTGGCAAAGAGCGACGCGGCGATTATCTTGGCGCCACGGTTCAGGTGATCCCGCACATCACCGATGAGATCAAGGAAAGCGTCAAACGTGGTGCCGGCGATGCCGACATCTGCCTGGTGGAAATCGGCGGCACGGTAGGCGATATCGAGTCGTTGCCTTTCTTGGAGGCTATTCGCCAGATGGGCGTCGAGCTCGGGCACAATCGCGTCGTTTACGTTCATCTGACGCTGGTGCCTTATATCGCGACCTCGGCGGAGATCAAGACCAAGCCAACCCAGCACTCGGTCAAGGAACTGCGCTCGATCGGCATCCAACCGGACATCCTCGTATGCCGGTCGGAAAAAATGCTGCCGGACGAACAGCGGCGCAAAATCGCTTTGTTCACCAATGTGCAGGAAAAGGCGGTCATTTCGGCAATTGATGTAGATGACCTGTATACGATTCCCCGGCTGATGAACGAGCAGGGCCTCGACGAGATCGTCGCCAGGCAATTGCAGCTGGATATACCGCCGGCGGACCTGAGCGAATGGGACAAGGTGGTTGCCGCCAAGAGAAAACCGGACGGCGAAGTCAATGTGGCAATGGTTGGCAAATACGTCGATTTGCGGGACGCGTATATTTCGCTCAGTGAGGCACTCCTGCATGGCGGAATACACACGCGAACGCGAGTCAATATCCATTACTTCGAATCGCAGCAAGTTGAAAAAGACGGAGTTGAATGCCTGCGTGGAATGGACGGTATCGTTGTCCCCGGCGGCTTCGGCGATCGTGGTATCGAGGGAAAGATCAAGGCAGTTCAATATGCAAGGGAAAACAAGGTGCCCTATCTCGGCATTTGCCTTGGAATGCAACTTGCGGTCATCGAGGCGGCTCGAAACCTGGCAAGGCTGAAGGGTGCACATAGCACCGAGTTCGAGAGAAACACGCCACATCCAGTCGTTGCGCTAATCACGGAATGGCAAACCCAGGCCGGCGAAATGGAGCGTCGTGACGAGTCATCGGACCTGGGCGGAACGATGCGCCTGGGCGCACAGAAAATCACCCTGAAGCCTGGCTCGCTTGCGGCAACGGTTTACGGCAACAGCGAAATAAGGGAGCGTCACCGGCACCGCTACGAAGTAAACAACAACTACCGTGAAACTCTTGAGAAAGCGGGCCTGGTGTTTTCCGGCCTTTCGGTCGATAACCTGGTCGAGATGACGGAGATCCCCGATCATCCGTGGTTCGTTGCCAGTCAGTTTCATCCGGAATTCACGTCGAATCCGCGTGACGGCCATCCGTTGTTTGCCGGCTTCGTTGTCGCTGCGAGGCTCTACCACAGCGGCCGGGTACCGAAGGTGGCCCGCGCATGAAGCTCTGCGGCCATGACGTCGGCGCAGATCAGCCGTTTTTTCTTATCGCGGGAACCTGCGTGGTCGAAAGCGAGGCAATGTCAATCGATACGGCCGGTTTCCTCAAAGAGACCTGCGAGAAGCTCGGCATCCCATTCATCTACAAATCGTCGTTCGATAAGGCGAATCGCAGCTCCAAATCCGGATTTCGCGGACCGGGTATGGAAGAGGGCCTGCGTATACTGCAGGAAGTAAAAAAGCAGCTCAGCGTTCCGGTGTTGACCGACGTGCACGAAGACACGCCGATGCAGGAAGTTGCCTCTGTCGTCGATGTACTGCAGACACCCGCTTTCCTGTGTCGCCAGACGAATTTCATCCTCAGCGTCGTCAGCCAGGGCAAGCCGGTCAACATCAAGAAAGGCCAGTTCTTGTCTCCGTGGGAAATGCAGAACGTCGTCGACAAGGCGCGCTCCACGGGAAACGATCAGATCATGGTTTGCGAGCGTGGATTCTCGTTCGGCTATAACAACCTTGTTTCCGACATGCGAAGCCTTGCCGTGATGCGCGGGACAGGCTGCCCGGTCGTGTTCGATGCGACCCACTCAGTGCAGTTGCCGGGCGGAAAAGGATCCGCGTCCGGCGGGCAACGTGAGTTCATACCGGTACTGGCGCGCGCCGCAATGGCCGCAGGCATTGCCGGATTATTCATGGAAACTCACCCCGATCCGGCCAAGGCATTGAGCGATGGCCCGAATGCCTGGCCGCTCGACAAGATGCCGGCGTTATTGCGCGTTCTGCAGTCTGTCGACCGCACGGTAAAAAGCGCAGGATTTCAGGAGGCGGAATTCGGCCTGGGAGTCTGAGGCAGCAGTCGGTTTGCACCGGGTTCTTATTCGACAAAGTGATTCGCGACGGGCACTGAAGGCTGGTCGCTCATGTTCTTTGGAGTAGCAATGATCAAAATCAAAAACATTCATGGGCGCGAAATCCTGGACTCCCGCGGTAATCCGACGGTCGAAGCTGATGTTACGCTCGCTGATGGCAGCATGGGGCGGGCCGGCGTCCCCTCCGGCGCCTCGACCGGTACTCGCGAGGCCGTCGAGCTGCGTGATGGCGACAAGTCACGTTATCTCGGCAAAGGAGTGCAGAAAGCAGTAGCCAACATCAACGGCGAGCTCAGGGACAAGTTACTGGCTGGAAAATTTTCCGATCAGCGCGCGCTGGACAAACTGATGATCGAAACCGATGGAACAGATAACAAGAGCCGGCTTGGCGCAAACGCGTTGCTCGCAGTTTCACTGGCGACGGCAAAAGCCTGTGCGATATCAACCGGCGTTTCACTTTACCGGCACCTGGGAGATGGCAGCACGATGCCCGTGCCAATGATGAATATCATCAATGGCGGCGCGCACGCCGACAACAGCGTGGATATCCAGGAGTTCATGATCTTGCCGGTCGGTGCGCCGAATTTTACGGAAGCCCTGCGTTACGGCGCCGAGATATTCCACGCGCTAAAAAGTGTTCTCAGGGGAAAAGGGCTCAACACGGCCGTGGGGGATGAAGGCGGATTCGCTCCGGACCTGCCGTCCAACCGCGCCGCACTCGACACGATCATGGAAGCGATAGGTATGGCCGGGTTCAAGGCGGGCGACGACATCCTGCTCGGCCTGGACGTTGCCAGTTCGGAGTTTTTCAAAGAGGGTCGTTACCGGCTGGCGTCGGAGAATCGCGACTTCGATGCGGAGGGATTCACGGAGTTTCTGGCAGAACTTGTCGACGCTTACCCGATTATCACGATAGAGGACGGCATGGACGAGAGCGACTGGGAGGGCTGGTCGATGCTGACCCGCCGCCTCGGTAAGCGGGTGCAACTGGTCGGCGACGACCTGTTCGTCACCAATACGCGCATCCTGAGCCGCGGCATCAAGGAAAAGATTGCAAATTCTATATTGATAAAACCTAACCAAATCGGTACCTTATCGGAAACTCTTGATGCCATTACTATGGCGGTCGCGGCAGGTTATTCTGCGGTGGTATCGCACCGCTCGGGAGAGACGTCGGACAGCACGATCGCCGACATCGCGGTGGCCACGGAAGCCACACAGATCAAGACCGGGTCACTGTCGCGCTCGGACAGGATAGCGAAATACAACCAGTTGCTGCGGATCGAAGAGGAACTGGGAAGTCAGGCGACCTATGCCGGGCGTGCAGCGTTTTCAGTAAGCGTGCCGAAGTAGACGGCACAAGCGGGAAAAGGGACATTGGGGATACGCTCGATCATCGTTGTACTCGCTATCGCAGGCTTTGCACTGCAGGGCCAGCTGTGGATTTCCAGCGACGGCTACCGCAAAACCCGCGACCTGCGCATTGCCGTCGTCGAACAGACCCAGCAAAACCAGGCATTGCGCGAACGAAATACCGCCCTCGAGGCCGAAGTCATCAATCTGAAAGTCAGTCGTGAGGCCGCTGAAGAAAGAGCCCGCAGCGATCTGGGCCTGATCGGCAAGTCCGAGACCTTTTACCAGGTAGTGCCGGCAAGTCATTCTGCGGGCAATTGATTCATGACAATGTCCGCAACGCTGCCCGACTGGCAGCGTGCACATGGGGGGCCGTTGCGACAGGCCCTCGTGCGTAATCAACCCGATGATTTCCAGGTCACGGAAAAACTCGATTTCGAGCTCACCGGTGACGGCGAGCACGATTACCTGTGGCTGGAAAAAACAAACGCCAATACCAGCTGGGTCGCACGCGGCCTGGCGAGAAAAGCGGGTGTCGCAGCTCGCGATGTGAGTTTCGCCGGCATGAAAGATCGCATTGCGCTGACCAGGCAATGGTTCAGCGTGCGGCGTCCGAGTGCGGCCGGAACCGACTGGGCCACGCTGGATCTTCCCGGCGTGCGTGTACTGGCTACGGCGCGAAACCAGCGTAAACTGCGCCGCGGCGCACATAGCGGCAACCATTTTCGCATCGCGCTGCGCGGCGTCACTGCTATCGATGAAAAACTCGGCGAACTTCTGCAACGTATCCGTGATTCCGGCGTGCCGAATTACTTCGGGGAGCAACGATTCGGCAGGGACGCGGGAAATATCGCCATGGCGCGTGCCTTCTTTTCCGGCAGCAGACTCAAACGGGAAGATCGCAGTATCGCACTGTCCGCGGCGCGCTCACTGATCTTCAATCGCATACTGGAATGTCGGGTCACAAACGGAACATGGAACGTGATACAGCCCGGCGAATTGGTGAACCTCGATGGCAGCGGCAGCGTTTTCCCTGTGGAACAGCCGGACGAGGCCATCCGACGCCGCTGCGGTGAGCTGGATATTCATCCGGGCGCGGCATTGTGGGGCCAGGGTGAGCCGGGAAGTCGCGGCGCTATCGCCAGTCTCGAGAAGTCAGTGATCGCAGAATTCCCGGATCTTGCGACCGGCCTCGAACGCCATACGAAGCAGGCGCGGCGTGCAACGCGGCTCGCGGTAAGGGATTTCACCTGGTCGTTACAGGGTGATGTGCTGTGGCTCGAGTTCTTCCTGACCCGCGGTGGATTTGCGACGGCGGTGTTGCGCGAGATCGCCGAGTACGGAAAAAACGGGGTCGGACCGACTTAGTCGATCTTGAGGAGAACGTACACAGCCCCGGTCCCGCCGTCGACCTGACGGGTGGACACGAACGCGAGAACCTGGTCCCAGCGCCGCAGCGTTGCATCAAGCATCCGCTTCAGTATCGGACCGCGCTCTCCGGAACCGAGGCCCTTGCCATGCACAATGCGTACACAGCCCAGGCCCCGCAGACAACATTCGTTGACGAATTCCCGGAGTGCGCTGCCTGCCTCGACAACCGTCATGCCGTGCAGGTCGAGTTCAGCCTGCACGCTGTAACCGCCTCTAGCGAGTTTGCGCATCGTGCGGTGGCCGATTGCCGGTCTGCGGAAACGCAGGCCATCGCCGCTCGAGACTTCCGACCTGTGTGCATCGTGTTCGAGACTTTCGCGCAGGACTTCGCGTTCATCGTCCCGACGGAATTTGGCGCGTGCCTTCACCCGCCGCGGCACCGCGGCCCGGGGCGAGTGCCTGAGCGGGCGCGCATCGGCCATCAGGCGCCGAAACAAACCGGAATCGCCGTTTTCGTCGCTGGTCTCCGGTGATTCGCTGCCATGCTTTTTCGTCATGCGCTATTGTCGCTATGGTGGAGCGGGAATGTTGAGTATAGTGAGCGCGGCCTGCGTGGCCAATTTCGTTGATGCAGGACCTGCGGCTTTGCCGTCGTCCCGAAGTAAAGAATCCATACGTGAAAATCCTAGTAAGCAATGATGACGGCTACCTCGCCAGGGGTATCAATGTGCTCGCCGAAGCCTTGTCGGAGATTGCCGAGATCGTGGTTGTCGCGCCGGACCGCAATCACAGCGGCGCCAGCAATTCGCTGACCTTGCATTCGCCGTTGCGCATTCACCGTGTGACCGAGAACCGCTATTTCGTGAACGGCACGCCGTCGGATTGCGTCCACCTGGCGTTATCCGGATATCTGGATTTCGAACCGGATATCGTCGTTTCCGGTATCAATCACGGAGCCAATCTCGGCGACGACGTCATCTATTCGGGGACGGTTGCCGCTGCGATGGAAGGGCGGTTCCTCGGTTTGCCCGCCATCGCAGTATCGCTCGTTGGCCACAGGGCGACGCATTTTGACACGGCCGCCAGGGTTGCCTGCGACCTGGTGCGCCGGCTGCAGCGTGAGAACCTGCCGGACGAAACCATGTTGAATGTCAATGTCCCGGATCTTCCGTACGACGAGCTGGCCGGCGTGTTCGCAACCCGGCTCGGCTTTCGTCACAAGTCGGAGCCGCTGATCAAGACCAAGGACCCGCACGGCCGCAGTATCTACTGGATAGGCCCGGCAGGGCCTGGCCAGGATGCCGGTCCCGGCACTGATTTCGCCGCGCTCGAGTCCGGAGCGGTCGCCGTGACACCCTTGAAAGTGGATCTCACCCGGCACGAAGCGCTTGACGGCCTGGCGGGCTGGCTCGGAAATCGATGAAAAACCAGCGCGGTATCCAGGGTATCGGCATGACCTCGGCGCGCACCCGTGATCGCCTGATTGGCCGCTTGCGCGAGCAGGGGATCCGCTCCAGCGCCGTGCTGGAGCAGATTCGCAACGTGCCGCGGCACCTTTTCGTCGATGAGGCGCTGGCCAGCCGCGCGTACGAAGACACCGCTCTTCCGATCGGTCTCGGTCAGACGATCAGCCAGCCCTATATCGTGGCGAAGATGTCCGAGGCGCTGCTGGACGGATTCTCGGGAAAGCGCGTACTGGAAATCGGTACCGGTTGCGGTTACCAAACGGCGGTTCTGGCACCACTCGTCAAGGAAATATACTCGGTCGAGCGAATCCCCGAGCTGTTGAAGAAGGCCCGCCAGAGGTTACGCGACCTGGATATTTACAACGTGCGTCTTCGGCAAGGCGACGGCTGGGAGGGCTGGCGAAAATATGCGCCGTATGACGGCATCATCGTCACGGCGGCCGCCAGCGAGATTCCGGCCAGCCTGCTCGAGCAGCTGGCGCCGGACGGACGGCTGATCATGCCGGTCGGACCCAGCGGTTGCCAGGAGTTGCTGCGGGTGACCTCGAGAAACGGCGGCTGGGACAGGGAATCGCTCGGTGCTGTCAGTTTCGTGCCACTGGTAAAGGGCCCTTAAGCAGAAAAAACAACATGTTGAAACACTATTCTCGAATTCATCCGATAGGAAGTCGGGCACCGGGGCACGTTCATGCGCCTGTTTGAACCGCTGTACCGGCGCGTACTCGCGCTGTCCGCGCACCCGCAGGCCGAGCGATACCTGGCTGCTCTCAGCTTTGCAGAGTCGTCGTTTTTTCCTATTCCGCCCGACGTCATGCTGGCACCGATGTGCCTGGCCGAACGTCATCGCGCCTGGCGTTTTGCCGCAACGACAACCGTGATGTCTTTGCTCGGTGGAGTAGCAGGTTATGCAATCGGGTATTTTCTGATCGACATGATTGAGCCCTGGCTGCGCTCGAGCGGTTCCTACGATTCCTACCTGCGGGTTCGGGATTGGTTTGCGGTTTGGGGGGTGTGGGCGGTATTCGTCGCCGGCTTTTCACCGATCCCGTACAAGCTGTTTACGATAGCGGCCGGGGCGACGGTGTTGAATATTCCGGGTTTCCTGCTGGCATCGCTGATCGGACGAGGCGCAAGGTTTTTTCTCGTGGCCGGCCTCATTGTCGCGGGCGGCGACCGGATGGCGGCAGGCTTGCAGCAACATGTCGAGCGCATCGGCTGGGCGGTCGTCGTGATAGCCGTGCTGCTGGGCAGTTACTTCGTGCTGCGCCAATGATTGCGGGCCGGCCATTCGCGCGCCTTCTGACAGTGGCCGCGATTGGTCTGCTGCTCGTGGCCTGCGGGCCGAAGACGCGCTGGGATCACACCCCGCAGGACGAACATGTCGTGCGTAGCGGCGAGACCCTGTTCGCGATCGCGTGGCGTTATAGCAAGGATGCGGGCGAACTGGCGCGTTGGAATCGCCTCGACGATCCGTCCCGAATCTATCCCGGCCAGGTGATTCGGCTGACCCCGCCCCCGGGCATGGCAGCGTCCAACCCGGCTGCTGCACGCCGCAGCTCGCCGCAAACGCCGTCCGGGCGAGAGTTGCCGCCGATTCCGACCCAGCCGTCGCCGCAGTGGATATGGCCTGCCGGCGGCAGAGTGGCAGTGGAATTCGGCGACCGCCCCGGTACGGGCACCGGATTGCTGATCGGTGGACGCTATGGCCAGCCCGTGCAGGCCGCAGCTGCCGGCCGGGTGGTTTACGCCGGCGATGGACTCATCGGCTACGGAAAGCTTATTATCCTCAAACACAACGACACCTACCTTAGTGCCTACGGGCACAACGCGTCGCTCCTGGTCAGGGAGGGCGAGACCATCGAAAAGGGTCAGCGGATAGCGACCATGGGTGAGGGGCCGGGACGCGAACCGCGCCTGCATTTCGAAATCAGGCAAAACGGTAAGCCGGTTAACCCGCGACAATTCTTGCCAGCGAGATAAGCGACTTCCCTGAAGATTGCTCTGGACTGATTTCCGCATATACGGACACGGTTCGAAACCCGCGCAGGGGGTTCTACCGTGGCAGGAGTGCGGCGCATACACGTTTCCAGGCAACGCGCGTCCGGAGTCGATGGCGATCCGGAATCGGGCGATGCCGTGCCTTTGTCCGAGGCCGGATACGGATCGATGGAGAATGTCCCGCGCGCGCCGGATGCGACCCGTCTCTATCTGAACGAAATCGGCGTGTCCGGCCTGCTTACCGCAGCAGAAGAAAAGAAATATGCGAGGCGACTCCGCGACGGCGACGAATCTGCCTGGCATCGCATGATCGAATGCAACCTGCGCCTCGTCGCGAAAATCGCCAAGCGTTATCTGTATCGCGGATTGCCCCTGCTCGACCTGATCGAGGAGGGCAATCTCGGTTTGATGCACGCGGTGCGAAAATTCGATCCCGAGCGCGGTTTTCGTTTCTCGACCTATGCTACCTGGTGGATTCGTCAGACAATCGAACGGGCGATAATGAATCAGTCCCGCACTGTGCGGCTGCCGATTCATATCATCAAAGACATCAACGCCTGCCTGAGAGCAGCGCATTCCCTTCGGCAACGCGGAGGTACCTCGCCGTCGCCGTCCGAAATCGCCGAATTCATGGGCCGCGAGACCGGCGAGGTCGAGCGTCTGCTGAGCCTGCACAATCGGGTCAGCATCGGATCTTCGGCGGCGTTTTCGAGCGACGATGACCAGACCCTGCTGGATTCCCTGCCGGCAGCGGCATCAAAGGAGCCACCGGCATGCCTGCAGCGGCAGAAAGTTCATGACATCGTGGACCACTGGGTACTGGAACTCAGTGACAAACAGCGCGAGGTCGTCGAGCGGCGTTTCGGCCTGCACGGGCACAGGCGGTGCACGCTGGAACAAATCGGACGGGAGATCGGCGTGACCCGCGAACGGGTACGACAGATCCAGATCGATGCATTGAGCAGCCTGAAGCTCATGATGGAAAGCCAAGGAATCAAGGGCGAGTCACTTCTTGACTGAAGTTGCCGGTTCTAGCTTATCTTTATTATTGCCGCCGGACGTCGACCTTCGCCGACCAGGATGTTGAACGTGCGGCAGGCGGCGGGCGTATCCATAACTTCAATGCCGACGCCGCGGCGCGCCATGGCGAATACCAGTTCCCGCGGTGGAAGCATGGATTTCCATCCGGTGCCGATAATGAGCATTTCCGGCTCCGCCTGAAGCAGCTCACCCAGCCGTTTTTCGGTCAGCGAGTCCATTGCCGGCAAGGAAAAGTCGATTACGTTTCCGTCCGCAGTCAATGCGACATCGTGTCGGAATTCATCGGTCCCGATCCTGACCAAGCCCGGTTCGGCCTCGCGGATCGTCAGTGGCGACAATTGGTCTCTGCTGAATTTCATTCTGCAATGTTCATCTGTTAATGCGTTCGCGGACAGCGGCGGTTACCATAGTGCCCGAGTCGCAATTCCAGCGGCAAGCCCCTATACCTTGATCAATCCGCAATCATCAAACGAGTATTCGACAGCCACCATTCGGCGGCATGCCATCGTTGTGCTGCCGGCGGCGGCGTCGGTACCGGACTTGCTTGCCGAAAACGGCCGCTGGATGAGCCGCGGCCAATTGCGTCATCGGGAAACCCGCACCGAAGCACTGGCGACCGTGCTCGATGAACTGGGCTACGGGATTCCGCATGCCGGATTGGCAGCGCTGCGTTGCTGGGGCCAGACCGGACAACGCCCGGACGGATGGCTGTGTGCCGCAGATCCCGTGTATATCGAAGCCAGGCTCGATCATGTCCTGGTGCATTCGCTGGACGGGAATGTACTGGCGGACGACGAAAGGCGGCAGCTCTTCGAGTTCCTGCAACGACAGGCAGGGGATAGCCAGCGGCAATTCCGGCAGATCGGCGGGCACGGATATCTGTTCGGCGAACCCCGCTTTGCTACCGCAGGCCGAAGCGCCGCGCTGCTGAATCGTGCCGAACCCGGCGATGATCTGCCAGACGGTGCGGATGCCCGCGAGCACGATAGGCTGACCGGTGAGCTGCAACTGCTGTTGCACGATGCGGAATTCAACAGGCATCGCGAGGAACAGGGATTGCCGCCGGTCAATTCGATCTGGTTCTGGGGCGGGGGGGCTGCATCGCAGTGCGACCAGGCGCTGCCGCCGCTTTTCGGTAGCGATGCGTTGTTCCGCGGCTATTGGCAGAGTGTCGGCGCAAAACACACTCCGTTGCCGGAACAGCCCGATATCCTGCCCCGGGGTTTTGTCCTCATCCTTGCAGGCAGCGAGTGCGCCGAATCAACGACCGATCGGTTTCTCCGTGCGCTCAAGCGGCAACTCGCTCTGGGCTGGATTCAGCACCTGACGTTTGTGTTCGCCGACGGCTGGGTGTTGCGTCTCGGACGATCGCAGCTGTACGCATTCTGGCGCGGTCGTTCCTGGCCAAACTGGCCGGCCAGCACATGACAAGGCCGGATGTTATGCAGACGCGGGTCCGGCCAGTGCGAAAGCGCGAGCTGGCCGCGTCCGCCGAGGGCGAGGAATTCGGCAAAATATCACCTGTGCTGGCGCGCGTTTATGCTGCGCGCGGCGTCAGGTCGTTGCGGGAGCTCGACTATTCCCTCGGCTTGCTGGCGCCGGTCAGTTCGCTGCCGGGAATCAACGATGCCGTCGAGCTGTTGCTCCGCTATCGCGACCGTCGCATGACCATCATCGGTGATTTCGATGCCGATGGTGCGACCAGCACGGCATTGGTACTTCGCTGCCTGCGTCATTTCGGTTTTTCCGATGTGTCCTACCTGGTGCCGAATCGATTCGATTTTGGCTACGGACTTACGCCTGAAATTGTCCGCGTAGCTGCCGAGCGGCAACCGGGATTGCTGTTGACCGTGGACAGCGGCATTGCCTGCATTCCAGGCGTCGAAGAGGCCGGTCGGCTGGGTATGCAGGTGCTGGTTACGGATCATCACCTGCCTGGCGAAGTACTGCCGGCTGCTGCGGTTATCGTGAATCCGAATCTGCAAGACAGCCGGTTCGCGAGCCCCAATCTGGCAGGCGTAGGCGTCGCTTTTTACCTGATGGCCGCTCTCGGCAGGCGACTCGAAGACGATGGCCTGGCAGGAGCGTCGAAAATTCCGGCACGCTATCTCGATCTGGTCGCGCTCGGTACCGTTGCCGACGTCGTGTCACTGGATCACAACAACCGGATTCTCGTTGAACAAGGGTTGCAACGCATCCGTGCGGGTCAGTCTGTTGCCGGGATAAACGCAATACTCGAGCAGGCAGGCCGGCAGGCGAAGCGGATCGTCAGCACGGATCTCGGATTTGCAGTCGGGCCGCGGCTTAATGCGGCCGGCCGGCTGGAAGACATGTCGATCGGCATCGAGTGCCTGCTGACTGACGATTTCTCGCAGGCGCGCCGATTCGCGGCCTTGCTCGACGAAATCAATCGCGATCGACAAAGCATCGAGGCAGGAATGCGTGAACAGGCATTCGGTTTCGTCGAATCAATGGAAGCCACGCGCTTGCCCGATTGCGTTTGCGTATTCGACCCGCGCTGGCACCAGGGTGTGGTCGGCCTGATCGCGTCGCGCGTTAAAGAGCGTTGTCACCGACCGGCGATCGCTTTCGCGCGCAGCGACGCGGGAGAACTGAAAGGCTCTGCACGCTCTGTGCCCGGCGTGCATATACGCGATCTGCTGGAAAGTGTCGCTACTGCTCAACCCGGCCTGATCGGCCGATACGGAGGGCATGCGATGGCCGCCGGATTGAGTCTGGCGGAGGACAATTTTGCCGAGTTCACCGGCGCGGCATCGCGGCAGTTAAGGCGCCTCTACCCTGACGCCGATTTCAGCGGCGCCATATTGACGGACGGTGCATTGCCTCCGGGCGGCATGAACCTCGAGTTTGCCAGGACGCTGCGGAGTGCGGGGCCATGGGGCGCGGGCTTTCCGGAGCCGCTGTTCAGCGGCGCGTTCGATGTCATCGAACAACGAACAGTTGGTGACAATCATCTGAAACTGAAGGTTCGTGCATGCGACGGTGGCCAGCTGTTGGACGCTATTGCGTTTCGCCAGGCCGGGCCCGTTTATCGTGGCACCGTGCTGCTTGCCTATCGGCTCGACGTCAACGAGTACCGGGGCTTCGAAACGCCGCAACTTGTAGTCGAACAGATCGTCAGCGTTGCGTGATAACATGCCGCGTTTTTGTCTCGCCGGGTAATCAAATAGCGATGGAAAGCAGTCAACTGAGGCCGTGGGTCGTCGATCTCAAGCAACGCATAGAAGCGTTGAGGGGGTACCTTTGACTACGATATGTCAGCGGAACGTCTGGCCGAGGTACGTCGCGAACTGGAAGATCCGGGCGTCTGGGGAAACCCTGATCGTGCCCGCGCGCTGGGCAGGGAGCAGGCGCAATTAGAAGATATCGTCGATGCGCTGGACAAACTGACACGCAACATCAGTGATGCTGCCGAATTGCTGGATCTCGCGCTGGAAGAAGATGACGAATCCACGCTTGCAGAAATACAAACCGACCTCGACAAAATCGAGGCACAGGTATCGGGATTGGAATTTCGCCGTATGTTTGCCGGCGAAATGGATCAGGCAAATGCATTCGTTGATATTCAATCCGGCGCCGGCGGCACGGAAGCGCAGGATTGGGCCGACATGCTGCTGCGCATGTACCTGCGCTGGGCCGAGGCGCACGGTTTTCAGACCGATGTGATCGAAGCGTCCGAGGGCGAGGTCGCCGGAATAAAGAGTGCAACGGTGCAGATCAGCGGTGATTACGCCTACGGCTGGCTGCGAACCGAGACCGGTGTGCATCGCCTGGTGCGCAAATCGCCTTTCGATTCCGGAAATCGGCGGCACACATCGTTTGCTTCCGTGTTCGTTTCGCCGGAAGTCGATGACGAAATCGAAATTGAGATCGATCCATCCGACCTTCGTATCGATGTGTATCGCGCGAGTGGTGCCGGAGGACAGCACGTAAACCGTACCGAATCGGCTGTCCGAATCACTCATCTGCCGACCAATATCGTCGTGCAGTGCCAGAACGATCGCTCGCAGCACAAGAATAAGGCGACGGCGATGAAGCAACTCAAGGCGAAGTTGTACGAATTCGAATTGCAGCAGCGGCGTGCCAAGGCGTCGGAGGTCGAAGACAGCAAGGCGGATGTCGGCTGGGGTAGCCAGATTCGATCTTACGTTCTCGATCAAAGTCGAATAAAGGATTTGCGTACCGGCGTTGAAACCGGTAACACTCAGGCTGTATTGGACGGAAGCCTCGATCAGTTCATCGAAGCGAGTTTGAAGCAAGGATTGTAAGTGGTTGACGAGAATGACAAGGACGAGAACGCGCTAATTGCGGAGCGGCGACGCAAACTCGACGCGCGACGGGAAACCGGCAATGCCTATCCGAACGATTTCCGGCGAAACTCGCTGGCGGAAGAATTGCATGCAACCTGGGGCCAGCACGAAGGGGAAAAGCTTCGCGAAGAACATGTCACCGTCCGCGTGGCAGGGCGCATGATGGCCAAACGGGTCATGGGAAAAGCCAGTTTCGCAAAGCTCCAGGACCGGACCGGACAGATTCAATTGCGCCTCGAGAGGGACCGCTTGCCGGATGGCTGCTACCAGGACTTCAAGAAATGGGACGTGGGCGATATCGTCGGCGCATCCGGACACCTGTTCAAAACCCAGACCGGTGAACTTACCGTTATGGTCGAAGAGCTGCGCTTGCTGACTAAATCCTTGCGGCCGCTGCCGGAGAAATTTCACGGCCTCGCAGACCAGGAAACCCGTTACCGGCAGCGCTACGTCGATCTGATCATGAATGCGGAAAGCCGCGACGTGTTTCGTACGCGGTCGCGAATCATTTCCTATATTCGCGCCTTCATGGATTCGCAGGATTTTCTGGAAGTCGAAACTCCAATGATGCAACCGACACCGGGCGGCGCGCTGGCCAGGCCGTTTACGACTCATCACAATGCGCTGGATATGACCCTTTTCTTGCGGATCGCTCCGGAGCTCTACCTCAAAAGGCTGGTTGTAGGAGGATTCGAGCGCGTTTACGAGATTAACCGGAACTTTCGTAACGAAGGCGTTTCGACCCAGCACAATCCCGAGTTCACGATGCTGGAACTGTACCGCGCCTATGCCGACTACGAGGACCTGATCGAATTGGTCGAAGCGCTGCTCAAAGGAATGTCGCAAGCAGTGCTTGGCACAACTGTTGTCGAATACCAGGGAGAGCGGTACGACTTTTCCAAACCGTTCGAACGCATGACTCTCGAGGAAGCCATTATTCGATTCAACCCGGAGATCGAAACGTCGAGTCTTCGCGATCGCGACTATCTCGCAGCGATTGCTGCCGAACTGGGCATAAAGATCGAAAAGGTCTTTGGCAGTGGCAAGTTGCAGATGGAGATCTTCGAAAAGACCTGCGAGGCACAATTGCGGGCGCCTACCTTCATAACCTCCTACCCGACTGAAGTTTCGCCGCTATCGCGAAAGAACGACGAGGATGGCTTTGTCACGGACCGTTTCGAGTTTTTCGTTTCCGGCCGCGAATTGGCTAACGGCTTCTCGGAGCTGAATGACCCGGAAGACCAGGCGGAACGGTTTCGCGCCCAGGCTGCCAATCGCAAGGCGGGTGACGACGAAGCCATGGCATTCGATGCCGATTACATACGATCGCTTGAATACGGGCTGCCGCCGACGGCAGGGCTTGGCCTCGGGATAGACCGCCTCGTCATGTTGTTTACGAACTCGCCATCGATCCGCGACGTGCTGCTGTTTCCGCACATGCGCCCCGAAGTATTCGACTAGCGCAGCGGATGCCGGACGTACCTAAGCCGGTATTTCGTAAGGCAGGGGCTGCGGAGTTGCCTCGACCCCCCGAATGTGCAGCGGTTTTCCTGCGAGGGCGACAGGCACAACGGCGAGCAACGCGTTGCCGCTGACGTTTACAATCGTGCCAACGTTTTGGTCGCCGTCCCGCAGCGTAGCGCCGATCGCCAGATCCGGCTCATCGCACGAGTATCGAAACGTGCGCCGTTTGCTGCGACCCAGATTCTCGGTACGGGCGACGATTTCCTGACCCGTGTAGCAGCCCTTCCTGAAACTGATGGCGCCGGTCAGGTCGAGGTTCAGCATATGCGGCGTGTACTGGGTCGTATTGGCCGCGCAGACGTCAACCTGTCCAGCACAAATTCTCGCCAGCTGCCACGCGACGGTGTCGAGCTGCGGTGTGTTCCTGAGGCCCGCTCTCCCGACTGCGTCGCGGGAGGCAAAAATTTCGAGCACGGGGTCTTCCGATGCAAGCTGTGCAAAGCAGATATCGGCGGGTAGTCTTTCAGTTCCGATGCAGCCGTCGGCAACGGCGAACAGCTGCCAGTCGCCCGCATCCGGCAGGAATTCAACTTTGGCGCGCAGACGGTACATGCGCAGCCGGGCCAGCGCCGATTCGGCCGAATCCTGCGGAATCACCAGCGCGAAATCCCTGTCGATCGCCAATACTCTCAGGGTCATAACGACCCGTCCCTGCGGATTGCACCAGGCCGCAGGCAGACAACGGTCGTTTTTCAGTCTGGTGACATCCTGGGTTAGCTGCCCCTGCAGAAATTCCGCAGCATCCCTGCCCCTGACATGAATGATTGTGTACACCGATACGGCTCCATCCGGCAGCTTGCTTGTAACAATTGGCAACATGCGCTCTGCATAACCATACACTGTCTGGCATACTGCGCCTGTGCCCGAAAAAACCGACAATCGACCCGCAGTGCGCGGGCAGGACAACGAACCAGCCGCGCCGAGAGTTAAGAACGGCTTGTCGGAGCCGGAGCATAAAGTCCGCAGCCCGCAAAAGGAAATAGGCGGGCGCGAAGGTCCGGATCCAACAAGATTCGGCGACTGGGAAAAGGCAGGCCGATGCATTGACTTCTGACGGAAATCCCGGCAATTCGAGTACAAGAAATCGAGAGCGAGACCTCGAAAACAAGAAATCGGACAAGCGAAACTAAACGGAACAATTGACGCCGGGGGAAAAGAACCGGCGAAAGCAAGAAGCAGCCAGAATGTCACAGCTAAACAGACCCGTGTCGCCGCACCTCTCGGTTTATCGCTGGCCGATAACGATGACCTTGTCGATTCTGCACAGGATTACCGGCGTTGGCCTGGCTGTGGGTTTTCTGGCGCTGGCGGCATGGATGCTCGCTGCGGCGGCAGGGGCCGAGGAATACAAGGCTTTCGCGACGACTATGAGCAGTTTGCCGGGAAGGTTGCTGCTGGCCGCCTGGAGTTTCGCTTTCTTCTTTCACCTGGCGAACGGCGTACGGCATTTCTTCTGGGATGCCGGTTACGGTTTCGAAAAGCACCAGGCGAACGCGTCGGCATGGGTAGTCATCGTTCTCACCGTCGTGATGACACTTGCTTACTGGCTGACATTCTAGGAAAACCTGAATGAGTTTGAGATCTCCGCTCGGTCGCGTGCTGGGCTCCGGTTCGGCGAAGGACGGCACAGGCCACTGGTGGGCGCAACGCGTTTCTGCGGCCGGGCTGTTGCTGCTCGGCGCGTGGTTTCTGTGGTCGCTGACCGAACTGACGGACTTCGCACACGCAGAAGTTGTTGCCTGGATTGCTCAACCTTGGAACAGCGTCATGTTGCTGATGTTGTGTTGCACGCTGGCATGGCATTCGACACTGGGCGTCCAGGTCGTCATTGAGGACTATGTGCACGGTCCGATGCTGAAAGTCATTGCGTTGCTTGTGAATCGCTTCGTTCACGTCTTTGTGACTTTCGTCGCCGTCTTTGCCGTTATGAGAATTTCGCTCGGAGAATCGCCATGAGCGATTTCGAATTCATCGACCACAGCTACGACGTGGTTGTCATCGGCGCCGGAGGCGCAGGGCTGAGGGCGACATTCGGCCTTGCCGAGGGCGGCTTCAGCACTGCCTGTATTACGAAAGTGTTTCCGACGCGAAGCCACACGGTGGCGGCGCAGGGCGGAATCAGCGCAGCGCTGGGCAACATGGGCGCAGACGACTGGCGTTGGCATATGTACGACACGATCAAGGGGTCGGACTGGCTCGGAGATCAGGATGCCATCGAGTACATGTGCAAGGAAGCAGCGGATGCCGTCATAGAGCTCGAACATTACGGCGTTCCTTTTTCACGTACTGAAGATGGCCGGATTTATCAGCGTCCATTCGGCGGTATGACCACCCATTATGGTGAAGGAACGGCGCAGCGCACCTGCGCGGCAGCAGATCGAACCGGCCACGCCATGCTACATACGCTTTACCAGCAATCGCTGAAACACCATGCCGAGTTTTTCATTGAGTATTTCGCCGTCGACCTGATCATGGAAGATGGCGCGTGTCGCGGAGTTGTGGCAATCGACCTCGCAACCGGTCGCTTGCACCGTTTTCGATCGCACATGGTGATCCTGGCAACCGGCGGTTACGGCCGTGCCTATTTTTCCTGCACCTCCGCGCACACCTGCACCGGGGATGGGAACGCAATGGTGCTGCGTGCCGGATTGCCGGTGCAGGATATGGAATTCGTGCAATTCCACCCGACTGGAATTTACGGCGCCGGCATGCTGATAACCGAAGGCGTTCGCGGCGAGGGCGGGTACCTGACTAATGCCGACGGCGAACGATTCATGGAACGATACGCGCCGAATGCCAAAGATCTGGCGTCGCGCGATGTGGTCAGCCGTTCGATGACCATCGAGATTCGTGAAGGTCGCGGCGTCGGCGCGGAGAAGGACCATATTTATCTGCACCTGGAGCATTTGGGTCCTGAAGTTATCAATGAAAGACTGCCGGGCATCGCCGAATCTGCGAGGATTTTCGCGGCGGTCGATGTCACTCGTGCGCCGATTCCGGTATTGCCAACCGTTCACTACAACATGGGCGGCATCCCGGCAAACTACAACGGCGAAGTAGTCACGTCGCGTGACGGCAATCCGGACGCAGCGGTGGCCGGCCTGATGGCGGTCGGCGAAGCGGCTTGTGTGTCGGTTCACGGCGCGAACCGCCTCGGATCGAATTCCTTACTGGACCTTGTTGTATTCGGCAGGGCGGCAGCAAAACATTGCGCGAAAATCCTTCGGCCCGGCCAGCGCCATGCGCCGTTCTCGGCGGATGCCGGTCAAAACAGCGTCGCTCGCATCGATGCATTGAGAAATGCCAAAGGTGGCCGCTCTACTGCCGAAATTCGCCTGGAAATGCAGAAGACCATGCAGAACCATGCGGCGGTTTTTCGCACCGGGGAATCGCTCGGCGAGGGCGTCGAGAAATTGCGCAGTACATTCGCATCATTTGCGGATGTGCGTGTCAGTGACCGATCGATGATCTGGAATACGGATCTGGTCGAGACTATGGAGCTCGAGAACCTGCTGTTGAATGCCACGGCGACGATCGAGTCTGCGGCCAATCGGCGGGAAAGCCGGGGCGCACATGCGCGTGAGGATTTTCCCGACAGGGATGACACAAACTGGATGAAGCACACCTTGTCCTGGGTCGATGAGGCGGGCAAGGTAGCTTTCGATTACCGGCCCGTGCATCTCGATACGCTGACCGATGAAGTTGAATCTGTTCCGCCGAAAGCGCGGGTGTACTGAAGGAGACGACCTTTGGCTGAGTTTCGCCTTCCACCGAATTCCAGAATCCGGAAGGGACAGCATTTTGCTGCCGCAAGCGGGCTGAAAAACGTCCGTCGATTTGCAGTTTACCGTTACGATCCCGACGGCGGCGAGAATCCGCGGGTCGACACTTACGATGTCGATATGGACAGTTGCGGCCCGATGGTTCTGGACGCATTGATCAAGATCAAGAACGAGATCGATCCGACGCTGACGTTTCGTCGTTCGTGCCGGGAAGGAATCTGCGGCTCCTGTGCGATGAACATCGACGGAGCGAACACACTCGCATGCACGATTGCCTCGGACAGCGTGCGCGGCGACGTCAGGATCTATCCGCTTCCTCATATGCCGGTTGTCAAAGACCTTGTGCCGGATCTTACGAATTTTTATGCACAGTACGCTTCGATCAAACCGTGGCTGCAATCGCGGACTCCCGCGCCGCCGGATCGCGAGCGCCTGCAAAGCAAGGCGGAGCAGGAACGAATCGATGAACCCGCTGCCTGCATACTGTGCGCCTGCTGTTCGACGAGTTGTCCGAGTTACTGGTGGAACAGCGACCGATACCTCGGACCGGCTGCGCTGTTGGCTGCCTACCGTTGGCTTGTCGACAGCCGGGATGAGGCGACCGGCGAACGCCTCGATGATCTCGAAGACCCGTTTCGGCTGTATCGCTGCCACACGATAATGAACTGCACCCAGACCTGTCCGAAAGGACTGAATCCCGCTCGGGCGATTGCGGAAACCAAGAAAATGCTGGTCGAAAGACGCCATTGAGCCGGATCGCCGGGACGTGAGCCTGTCGCGAATTCGCTGGCAGTGCCGACGCGGGACGCGCGAGCTGGACCAGCTGCTTCTTGGCTGGTTCGATGCTTGCTACGAAACGGCAGAAGACAGCCAAAAGTCGGCTTTTTGTGCACTTCTGGAATTGCAGGATCCGCAGCTGATTGCTTATCTGCTGGGCGAAGAAAGGCCCGCAGATTCGTCACTTGCCGATGTCGTGGAATCCATACGCACGCGAACTTCGCCCGCATAGGCGGCTGCGCCAGGCAGTGCTTGCCTGCGGCGCTGTGCTGCACATGGCCGGAGCCACGCTGATCCTTGGCCTGCCAACACCAGCTGGGATAACCGCGTTGCTGCTGGGGTCGTGGCTCTGTCTGGCCTGGCATGAATCTGCCGCGCAGTGGCATGGCTACCGGAAGGTCGCTGCGATTCGCATAGATAAGGAAGGTTTTATCGAAACAATCGATACGGCAGGTCGGCGATGCCCGGCAGAGTTGGTGGGCGGCAGTTTCGTCCTGCAGCGCATGGCATGGTTGAGACTGCGGTTGGCGAATGGTCAGTGTTACGCGGAGCTCCTGGTCGGGGACGGCGGGGACAGCGACAGCTGGCATTGGCTTCAGCTGATGTGGCGGCAAAATGGAGCTCACGTTGGTCGCATGGATTGAAGCTGATACCATTTCTGTGACCTGGCGCAAGAACCCGGATTAAAGCCAACAAAAGCCAATGGATACCCCTCAAATCGCAGAACTTTCGGCATCGTCCCCGGTCTACCCGGGTGGCGACCGGCCGTGCCGGCGTGCCGGCAGGGCCTGGCCCCATGGCGACTGAGTGGTCGGATGCCCAGCTGGTCCGGCGGGTACAGAAAGGTGAAAAGGGCGCGTTCGACCTCCTTGTGCTCAAATATCAGCACAAGATTGTCAATCTGGTGATGAGATATGTGCGGGATCCCGATCAGGCTTTGGATATTACCCAGGAGGCGTTTCTCAAGGCCTACCGGGCGTTACCGCGTTTTCGGGGCGATAGCGCCTTCTATACCTGGTTGTACAGGATTGCTGTGAATACGGCCAAGAACTACCTTGCCGCACAACGGCGCCGGCCGATGGACGTCGAACTGGATCTGCAGGATCCGGAACAATTTGATTTGCACGCAAAACTCAGGGAAACGGATACCCCCGAGGGTGTGACAATGGGCCGTGAGCTTCACGAAGCCGTGGAGCGGGCGATTGCGGCCTTGCCCGACGATTTGCGAACGGCGATCGTGCTGCGCGAGCTGGATGGCATGAGTTACGAAGAAATTGCACAGACCATGGATTGCCCGGTGGGTACCGTTCGGTCGCGAATATTCAGGGCCCGGGATGCAATCGCGAAAAAGATTGGTCACCTGGTCGACTAGTTGATACGGGGGTTGGCGGATGACAGCCAGCCCGAATATTGTTTGAGGGCATGTTCCCTCTTGGGTGAAATATGAATGATGCTTTGAAAACGCAGATCTCGGCTCTTATCGACGGCGAGTTGCCGGAGAACGAGGCCGAGTTGTTGCTGCGTCGCCTGAATCAGGATGCGGCAATGCGGGAACAGGTTGCCACATACCTTGCCATCGGCCGGTATATCCGACGCGACGCGGAATTGCCGGGCATGGACGGACTGCGCGGACGAATTGCCAATGCCCTTGGCGAGGACGTGCTCGTCGCGGAACAGCCGGCGGTCGCTGCCAAATCACGGTTTCTGAAACCGACGCTGGGTTTCGCGGTCGCTGCATCGGTCGCTGTGCTTGCCGTGGTTGGCCTCAGGCAGTCTGTTTTGCCGGAATCGGGTGATTCGGCGAGTACGTCCGCAGTGGCCAGCATCGAGGCTGCCACAGCCATTACACAGCCGGCAGCGTTCGGCGCCGATGAGGAGGTCGTGTCCGAGGAGTTGCGGCAAATGTACCGGCGGCATTCTGCGAGTTCGGCGGACTTCGGCGGCAATGGTATTATCACGCGGCTCGTTACACTGGAGCTGCAGGATGGCGAATTGGTTGTAGTAAGTCCGGACAAAAAGCAGGGGAGTTCCGCTGCCGCCGGTTCCGCGAATCGACCCGACGGCCAGCCGGACCTGCGACTTGACGGGACATCGGTCGACGGAGAATCTCAGGCAGATTAAAGCGCTTAATGCCGAAATTTCCGATGCCGAAAATTCCGAAAAAAATCGCATTCTTACCCTGCACGTTTTCATTGAGTGGGGTTTTGCTGTTGTCAGCACTCGCGGCCGCGGCTCAGGATAATTCCGCGCCAGCCGAGTGGTTGCGCGGAATGTCCCGTGTTGTATCCAATATGGATTACGAGGGAACGGTCATCCGACGCCAGAACGGAAAGACCGAAGCGCTGAAGCTTGTGCACAAAATCATCGACGGCGTCGTTCATGAACGACTGGTAACCCAGGAAGGCAACGGCCTCGAGATAATTCGCGTTGGCAACGAAGTACATTGCATTTTGCCCGATCGAAAATCAGTATTGATCGAGCAGTGGAACAACCAGAGTACGCTCTTTTCCACTTTACCCGGCGGGGACATCAGCTTCGGCGCTTACTACGATCTATCGGTTGTACGTGAAGAACGCGTCGCCGGTCGTCCCGCGGTGCTTGTTGCCGTAAGGCCCCATGACCAGTTTCGCTTCGGCCATCGCCTGTGGCTCGATCGCCAGACCGCCTTCCCGTTGCGCACCGAGTTGGTCGATCAGAACGGGGTGCTGATCGAGGAAATCAAATTTGCCGATATCCGCTTCGGTGAGGTCGTTGCCAGCGATGCATTGGAGCCCTCGTTGAGTCTGGATGACTTCACCTGGTATACGGAGCCGGCCAAGGCACAGCCTGTTCCGGTTCGAACGGACTGGATCAGTGATGATCTTCCGGGCGGTTTCGGCGTCGTATCCACTACTTCGGATAGTCTTTCGGGCACGATCGCGCCTGTAACGCACATTGTCTATAGCGACGGCCTCGCGGCGGTTTCTGTATTCATCGGAAAAAAGTCACAGGATAATGTGGCCGAAAGATCGAGAATCGGCTCCTCGAGTTCCTACAGCGCCGTCTATGATGATTACCGAATAACCGCCGTTGGTGAAGTGCCGCAGGAAACCGTAAAACGCATAGCCAGTTCAATGCGTCAAACGCGCTAGGCGGAAACAGCTATGGATCGACCCGTCGCTCAAGTTCTTGCGGTTAATGACGGGCGGCTCCTCGTTTCGATTTCTGCAGCATCTGCCTGTCCGCGATGTGCCGCAGGCAAGGGATGCGGGGCCGGGTTGATTTCCGCTGCGTCGCGTGATCGGCAGATCGAGGTTACGCCCGAACGCGGTTTGCAGGTCGTCGCAGGCGATTTCGTTGCTTTGTCCATGCCCGCAAGCGAACTTCTCCGCGCCGCCGTTTGCGCATACGGCCTGCCGCTTGCCGGAATGGTGTCGCTGCCCGGAGCGGCAAGGATCGCATTGGGCAGTCTGGCGGACGGGGTCGCAATCGTGGCGGCCCTGGCCGGGCTGATTCTGGGCTGGATTTGCGGCCGTCAATTGCTGCGTCGGAGCCAGTGTCTGCAGCGGTTTCAGGCTGAACGCACCGCTGGCAGCGAATGACGATGGCGCAGATCCGCGTATACAGCCGGCCCGGCTGCCACCTCTGCGAGGTACTCCTGGACGAGTTGCTGCCACTGGTTCGTGGCGTCGGGCAGGTGAAGGTCATCGATGTCGAGACGCGGCCCGACTGGAAAAGTGCCTATGGGTCCCGTATCCCGGTCGTCGAGGTCGACGGACGATACGTCTGTCAACACCGGCTCGATCGCAAGGCATTGCGGCGGGCGCTGGCGGGAGACCAGCCGTCGCCGGCTGCGTCCTGAACCGGCGAAACGTATATACTTCGCGGCTGCTTCATTCCCACTGATATTCCAGGCATCACGAGACAATCAGACGGGGCCGTTCGAATAATGGACCCGGAGTCTGTCGGCACAGCATGAAAAACATCCGAAACTTTTCGATCATCGCGCACATCGATCATGGCAAGTCGACCCTTGCGGATCGATTCATCCAGCTGTGCGGTGGTCTACAGGATCGGGAAATGTCCGAGCAGGTGCTCGATTCGATGGACATCGAGAGAGAACGCGGTATCACGATCAAGGCGCAGAGCGTGTCGCTCAATTATCGCGCGAAGGATGGCCAGGACTACCAGCTCAATTTCATCGATACGCCCGGACACGTCGATTTTTCCTACGAAGTATCGCGCTCGTTGGCAGCCTGCGAGGGTGCATTGCTGGTGGTCGATGCGGCACAGGGCGTCGAGGCGCAAAGCGTTGCGAACTGTGCCACGGCAATCGATCAGGGCTTGGAAGTCCTGCCTGTTTTGAACAAGATCGACCTGCCGGCAGCAGAGCCGGACAAAGTCATTCGGGAAATCGAGGATGTCATCGGCATCGACGCGCAGCAGGCAACCCGTGTCAGCGCCAAGACGGGCGCGGGAGTACCGGAACTGCTGGAGCAACTGATTCGAATCGTGCCACCGCCGAGCGGCGATCCGGATGCACCTTTGCAGGCTCTGATCGTCGACTCATGGTTCGATAAGTATGTCGGAGTGGTTTCGCTCGTCCGGGTTATGAATGGCAGCCTGGCAAAAGGCGCCAGATTCAAGGTCATGTCCACGGACCGGGCGTATCTGGCGGATCGCGTCGGCGCATTCACGCCGAAAATGCAGGATCGAAGCGAACTGAAAACCGGTGAGGTCGGATTTGTTATATCCGCAATCAAGGACATCTACGGCGCCCCGGTCGGAGATACCCTGACACTTGCATCGCGCCCTTGCGAAAAGCCGTTACCAGGATTCAAGCAGGTGCAGCCGCGCGTTTTCGCCGGATTGTTCCCCATTCAGTCGGATGATTACGAGAGTTTCCGCGAAGCGCTGCAGAAGCTTCGCCTGAACGACTCGGCGCTGCACTTCGAGCCGGAGACATCCGCTGCTCTGGGTTTCGGGTTTCGTTGCGGATTTCTTGGCATGTTGCACATGGAAATCGTACAGGAGCGGCTGGAGCGGGAGTACGGACTCGAACTGATTACGACGGCACCGACGGTGGTTTTCGAGGTCTTGCAGACGAACGGTGAAATCACTTTGGTCGACAATCCTTCGAAGCTCCCGCCGATACACCAGATCGCGGAACTTCGCGAGCCGATTATCGCCGCGAACATACTGCTTCCCGAGAAGCATGTTGGCGCCGTGATGAAGCTTTGCATCGAAAAGCGAGGCGTACAGAAGCACATACGCTATCTCGGCAGTCAGGTGTCGCTCGAATTCGAGATGCCGCTTGCCGAGGTCGTGCTCGACTTTTTTGACCGGCTGAAGTCGGTCAGCCGCGGATACGCGTCCTTTGATTACCATATGGTCCGGTTCGAGGCGGCGGATCTGGTGCGACTGGATTTGCTTATCAATCAGGAGCGAGTCGATGCTCTGTCATCTATTGTGCATCGAGCGAATACCAACACTCGCGGCCGAGAGCTGGTCGAGAGAATGCGCGAACTCATTCCGCGCCAGATGTTCGACGTAGCAATCCAGGCAGCGATTGGCAGCCAGGTTATCGCGAGAAGCAACGTCAAGGCGCTGCGTAAGAACGTTACCGCGAAATGCTATGGTGGCGATGTAACCCGAAAGCGCAAGCTGTTGGAAAAACAGAAGGCTGGCAAAAAACGAATGAAACAGATTGGCTCTGTGGAAATTCCGCAGGAAGCCTTTCTGGCAGTACTTAGAGCCGATAAGTGAGACCGAGAATTGAATATTAATCTGGCATTGATTTTGACCTTGCTGACGGCATTTACAGGCGCCGTTATCGCACTCGATAAATTCTACTTCAGCAGGCGACGTGAAAACGGTTTACCGCAAAGTCTGGAAATCGCCATTGAGTACAGCCGATCGTTTTTTCCGGTTCTGCTTTTTGTATTGTTGATCCGGTCATTCGTATTCGAACCGTTTCGAATTCCTTCGGGCTCGATGATGCCGACATTGCTGCAGGGAGACTTTATTTTCGTCAAGAAGTATTCCTACGGACTACGACTGCCGGTAATCGAGAAAAAGATCATTGAGACAGGGCAACCGAAACACGGTGACGTCGTGGTGTTTCGACTGCCGTCGGATCCGAACGTCAATTACATTAAACGCGTGATCGGGCTTCCGGGTGACGTGATCGAATATTCAAATCATCGTCTGACAGTCAATGGCGTTCCAGTTCCACATCAACTGAAGGAGTCCGTATCCGCTTCGAGGGTCCTGACCGAGACTCTGGGTGGCCGCGAGCACGAGATCATGATCACGGATCCGCAACGAAAAATAATGGAAGGCATTTACCGGGTTGAGGAGGGACATTTTTTCATGATGGGCGATAACCGGGACAACAGCCGGGACAGTCGCTATATCGGTTCGATCCCGGAGACCCACCTGGTCGGCGAGGCGGTGCGGATCTGGATGCACATGGATGGCCTCGAATGGCCCGACTGGGGCCGGATCGGTACGAAGATTCAATAATGTGGTGCCAGTCACTGATTTCAAAGCTAAAATTGGGCAGGATCGGCAGCAGAACGTTGGAGAAATTTTCATGAACGCCCGCAAAATCCTGGGTGAAGTAGTTGTCGCCAGCCGCAATTCCGCTGAGATGCGGCCACATCGCGAGTTGGCTCGTCAGGCCGGCATGACCACCGTTGGCATATTGTTGATGGTTTGTTTTGTAGGGTTGTTTGCTTTTGCCGGCATTCGCCTTACTCCGGTGTACCTGAACTACATGAAAGTCGCCGGTGTACTGAGCGGCGTAGAGGAGGAGTTCGACGGCCAGAATCCATCGAGGGATTCGATCAAGAAATCGATCAGTCGTCGCTTTGACGTGGAAAGCGTCAGCGAGATAACAGCACGGGATGTCACGGTGACAGCCGAGGGTAATGGCTTCGTTGTAAAAGTCAGCTACGACCATATGACACCCTTTATCTCCAACATCTACTTCACGGTCCGCTTCGAGAAATCAGTACAGGTTCGTCGCTGATTTCTGCGGGCCTCATTGCCTGCGTGCCCTTCTGCCCCTAACATACGATCTGGCCGCTACGGTCGGATTCGAATCTGTGAGCAGACACCTTGGACAAAGCGGCGCGCTGGCTGAAGAAATCGCTGAATTACGAGTTTCGCGACGTTGAGCTGCTGCGATATGCGCTGACACATCGAAGCGCAACCGGCAGGAATAACGAGAGGCTCGAGTACCTGGGCGATGCGGTTCTGGATACCGTGATCTCGGAAATCATCTTCCACGCGAGGCCCGAAGCGGACGAAGGCGACCTGAGCCGGCTGAGATCATACCTTGTGAAGGATTCTGCGCTCTCCGAACTGGCCACAGAGCTCGGCATCGGCCGTTACGTTGTCCTCGGCCCGGGCGAAAAGAAAACCGGTGGACATCGTCGCGAATCGATACTCGCGGATGCACTCGAAGCACTGTTCGGTGCCGTCTATCTCGATTCGGGCTTCGAAGCGGCAAAAAAACTCATTTGCACAGCTTATGGCGAGCGACTGAATTCGCTGCCGAATCTGAATGACCTGCGCGATCCGAAGACAGCACTGCAGGAGTTCCTGCAGGGCCGGCAACTGGCGCTACCGGAGTACAACATGGAAAAGATCACCGGCAAGGCGCATCAACAAATGTTCGAAGTCAGTTGCACCGTTGCCGAACATGGCAAGCGGTCTCTCGGAATTGGCGGGTCCCGCCGCGATGCCGAACAGCAGGCGGCCGAGAAAATGCTGGCCATGCTCGAATCGGAGGCTTGAGACGTGGCGAATACCCATGTGTGTGGATTCGTTGCAGTTGTCGGCCGACCGAATGTCGGCAAATCCACTCTGATCAACGCACTGGTCGGCAGGAAAGTCAGCATAGTTACGCCGAAACCACAAACCACCCGGCACCGTATTCTGGCTATTCACTCGGCACCACATTGCCAGATTGTGTTTGTAGACACGCCAGGCATTCACCGGGAGGCGGGCAAAGCAATGAATCGTCTTATGAACCGAACGGCAGCAAGTGCGCTGTCGGATGCAGACCTGATTCTTTTTGTAACGGAAGCCAATCGATTCACAGCAGAAGACGAAGACGTATTGAAACGAATCCGTCAGTCGTCCGTCAACGCGATCGCACTCCTGAACAAGATCGATAATGTGGTACCGAAAGATGCGCTTCTGCAGCACATCAGCGATATGTCGAAGCGACACAGCTTTGTGGAGCTGATACCGATTTCCGCAACGCGCCGCGATAACCTCGATGCATTACTCAGTCTGATTCCACGTTATTTGCCGGTTTCGCCGCCGCTGTTTCCGGACGATATGATTTCGGATCGCAATGACGAGTTTCGCGCTGCCGAAATTGTCCGCGAAAAGCTTACCCTCAATCTTCGACAGGAATTACCGTACGGGCTGACAGTGCAGATCGAGCAATTCAAGCGGGATGAAGGCGGTGTGACAATTCATGCCGTCATTTGGGTCGAGAGAGACAGCCAGAAGGGTATCGTCGTCGGCAAGGGAGGCAGCATGCTCAAACGAGTCGGCCAGGCGGCGCGTCTCGAACTGAGAGAACAGCTCGCGGTCCCGGTGCACATCGAGCTGTGGGTCCGCGTTAAGGAAAACTGGGCTGACAGCGAGCGGGAGCTTGCAAGACTCGGTTTCGACACATCGGGTAACAGCGATTGACAGACAACAAGCGAATATTGAACCAGCCGGCCTGGCTGCTGCATCATCGTCCATTCCGTGATTCCAGCCAGTTACTCGACATTCTCAGCCGGGATCACGGACGGCTAACGCTGGTTGCGCGGGGCAGTCGATCGGCGAAATCCAAACTCAAAGGAATACTTCGGCCCTTCATGCCGTTGCAGTTCTCATGGGTGATCCGCTCGGACCTCGGTACCCTGACGGGCGCGGAGATGCACGATCGACCGATCGCGCTGACGGGCGATGCCCTGCTGGCCGGCTATTACGTCAATGAGCTGGTTTTGTACCTGTTGCACCGTCACGATCCACAGCCGGAGATCTTTGCCGCTTACGGCCATGCAATCCAGGGTCTTGCCAATCGTGCGGATCTGGCTGCGTGCTTGAGAGAGTTCGAGATGTCACTGCTGCGAATCCTGGGCTATGCGCCGATTCTCGACCACGATGCGCGAACGCTTGAGGCACTGCAAGACGAAGAATTTTACGAATACCTGGTGGAGCAGGGGCCCGTGCAGGTGACGCGTCGCGATGGTCCGGCGACCTACAGTGGCGCGCTGTTGCGCGCCATCGGCCGGCAGGACTTCTCGGACCCGGAGGTCTTGCAGGGCGCCAGCCGACTCCTGCGGGATATCATTGCCTATCATCTCGGCGGCAAGCAGCTGAAGAGTCGCAAAGTGCTGCTCGAGTTGCGGCGCAGCATGCGCATCCGTGACAATGCAACCGACCGCAGCGAGACCGGGAATCCGCTTTGAACGACAGCAACGCATTGCATCTGGGTGTGAACATCGACCACGTGGCGACCGTCCGCCAGGCGCGAGGAACCGTCTACCCGGAACCGGCCAAGGCTGCGCAGGCTGCGGAGCTGGCCGGTGCGGACAGCATCACCGTACACCTGCGCGAAGATCGCCGTCATATCCAGGACCACGACCTCGATGCCATCATCGGCATCATGACGACGCACATGAACCTCGAGATGGCAGTGACCGACGAGATGCTCGGCATAGCGCTGAGGGTCCGGCCGAGAGACTGCTGCCTGGTGCCGGAGAAACGCAAGGAAATTACCACCGAAGGCGGACTGGACGTGTTGGCTGATCCTGACGCGGTTAAGGCTGCCTGCTCGAGACTGCAGGATGCGGGTATTCGGGTCTCATTGTTTGTCGATCCGGAACCGCGACAACTGGATGCAGCGCTTGCTTGCGGCGCCGCAGTGGTTGAACTGCACACGGGCGCCTATGCCGGGGCCAGCGGTGCGCAGCGGAATCGCGAGCTGCAGCGCGTTCGCGACGCGGTCGACTACGGCCGCAAAATCGGTCTCATTGTGCACGCCGGTCACGGCCTGAATTACGACAACGTCCAGCCCATCGCTGCGATAGCCGGTATCCGGGAGCTGAATATCGGTCATGCAATCATTGCCCGTGCCGTTTTTGACGGACTCGATCAGGCCGTGCGCGAAATGAAGCGGCTGATGTCCGCTGCCCGCAACGGAAATTGATCCGATGATTTTCGGCGTAGGCACCGACATCGTTGAACTTGCGCGCATTCAACACACCTATGATCGCTTCGGAGATCACTTCGTCGAGCGATTGCTAATGGACGAGGAGAGGCCCCTGTTCGAACGCAGCAGATGGCCGGTGCGATTTCTCGCGATGCGCTTCGCCGCCAAGGAAGCAACGGTCAAGGCGATGGGCACCGGTTTTGCGCACGGCGTGTGGATTCGCGACGTAGGCGTCGTGAACAATTCCTGGGGGCGGCCGCTGATCATCTGGTCCGAGCGGGGAAAGGGCGTCTGCCGGGAGCTTGGAATTGGTGCCGGGCATGTCAGCCTGTCCGACGACGCGGGGCTGATTCTGGCTTTCGCAGTCGTCATGAATGCGTGAGTAATTAAGTTAATAAAGTATCGTAATGCATTGTTTTTCATTTGATATAGAAACTGTCCCCGACGTCGAATTCGGCCGCCGCATGTGGGGGCTCGACGATCTTTCGGACGAAGACGTCGGGACTGCGATGGGCTTCAAACGTTTGCAGGAAACCGGCAGCGACTTTCTGCCGCCCCACCAGCAACGTGTCGTAGCGATTTCCGTCGGCTTGCGGACAGCAGACAGCTTCCGTGTCTGGAGCCTGGGCGATGCCGATTCCGACGAGGCCGACCTGGTGAGGCGATTCTTCGATGGCGTGGAGCGCTATGCGCCCGACCTGGTCAGCTGGAATGGCAGCGGCTTCGATCTGCCGGTTCTCCAATACCGTGCCTTGCGTCACGGTGTTCAGGCCCCTCGCTACTGGGAAATCGGCGACCACGATCGCGACTACCGATACAACAACTACCTGAGCAGGTTTCACTGGAGGCACGTGGACCTGATGGATGTCATGTCCGGTTTCCAGCCACGCGGACGGGCGAGCCTCGAACAGATGGCCGTGCTGCTAGGATTTCCGGGCAAACTCGGCATGAGCGGTGACAAGGTCTGGGGGGCCTGGTTGCGGGGTGGGATTGAGGACATCCGCAACTACTGCGAAACCGACGTGCTCAACACCTACCTGATTTTTCTGCGCTTCGAACACATGCGTGGCCGCCTGGACGACAAGGACCTGGCACGCGAGTTCGAGCTGGTTCGAACGACCCTGCAGGGCATGAAGCGTCCGCATCTCGATGAATTTCTCGCCGCCTGGTCATCTGGCTGAAACACAAGAGAATGGCAAAAAAACGTGAACCGGAGACGGCACGCATCGATGCCGTTACCCACGATGGCCGCGGAATCGCCGCGGTAACCGGCAAGAAAGTATTCGTCGCCGGTGCATTGCCGGGCGAGGTGGTCCGATTCAATCGGCGCAAACGGCGGCGAAACTATGACGAGGCGGAACTCGTTGAAGTGCTGGAGCCATCGCCTTCAAGAATCGAACCGCGCTGCGCCGTGTACGGCGTTTGCGGTGGTTGCTCGCTGCAGCATGTTTCGGCGCACGAACAACGCGCTATCAAGGAACGATCGCTGCGCGACAACATGCAGCGAATCGGCCGGGCGGAACCGGATACCTGGCTGCCACCGCTGTTCGACGCTTCCGACGACGGTGGCTGGCGCTACAGGCGGCGTGCCCGGCTGGCCGTCAAGGACGTTCCGGCCAAGGGTCGGGTGCTGGTCGGATTCCGTGAGCGTCATGCTCCCTACATCACCAATATGCACCGCTGCGAAATTCTGGCAGCGCCGGTGGATGCACTGATCGATCCGCTGAGTGAGATGATTTCGAAACTCGGCATTCGCAGCCGGCTGCCGCAGATCGAGGTGGCTGTCGCCGACAATTGCACGGAGCTGGTTTTTCGGGTGCTGGATGCGCCGAGCGATGCAGATCGTGCCGTGCTTATCGATTTTGCGGAACAGCACGGCCTGCAGATTGCGCTGCAGCCCGGCGGACCGGATTCCGTCGTGTCATTGCATCAATCGCCGCCGGAAAGCCTGACTTACGACATCCCCGAATCGAGGCTGCAGATGGAATTTGCGGCGACTGATTTCGTGCAGATCAACGCTACGGTCAACAGACTCATGGTCGGCAAGGCCATCGAACTTCTGCAACCGAGATCGAGCGACGATATTCTCGACCTGTATTGCGGTATCGGTAATTTCTCGCTGCCACTTGCCCGGCATGCGTCACAGGTGCTGGGTATCGAGGGCGAGCAACAGCAAGTAAGCAGGGCGCAGCAAAATGCGCGGCGTAATGGCATCGACAACTGCCGGTTTTCGGTCGGCGACCTGTCGGCCGTTAATGGCGGTGAAGCCTGGATGGCGAGGACGTGGGACAAGATGCTGCTGGATCCGGCGCGCAGTGGAGCGATCGAATTGCTGCAGCACGTCGAACGCATTGCGCCAGCGAGAATCGTTTACGTGTCCTGCCATCCCGGCACGCTGGCCAGGGATACCGAAGAGCTCGTATACCGGCGCGGGTACCGGCTGGAAGCGGCTGGCATAATCGACATGTTTCCACACACTGCACACGTGGAATCCATTGCGGTGTTTTCAAAAGTATAATATAAACAATAAGTTAAAATACAAACCTAAAGTCAGAGTCATTAAGGGCGGCGTTGCCGGGCAGGCGAACCGGCCGTGATAATGGCGATGTCAGGACCTTACCTATGGCGCTCGGACCGGTCATGCTGGATATAGAGGGGCTCGAATTGAGCCCGGCCGACCGCCAGCTGTTGCGCGAGCCGGCAGTTGGCGGCGTCATCCTGTTCAGTCGCAACTACGAATCGCCCGAACAGATTGCCGACCTCGTATCTTCGATCCGCGCACTGCGCAGTCCCCCGGTGCTGGTCGCTGTCGACCATGAGGGCGGACGCGTGCAACGTTTTCGGGAAGGATTCAGCGCGATTCCGCCGATGCGCAGACTGGGCGTCGAATACGACCGCGATCCGGACCAAGCGCTGGACTGTGCGCGCATGGCCGGATGGTTGATCGCGTCCGAGCTACGCGTCGCCGGAATCGACCTCTGCTTCGCGCCCTGCGTAGACCTCGATCGTGGAGTCAGTGCAGTTATCGGCGATCGGGCATTTCACCCGGACCCGGAAATCGTGGCCAGCCTCGCTGCCGCGTTTTGCGGTGGATTGCGCTCCGCCGGCATGGCGGCAGTCGCCAAGCATTTTCCGGGCCATGGGGCGGTATTGGCGGATTCACACGAGAAGCTGCCGGTGGACCGTCGGGAGTACGGCGAAATCCTCGATGACATGCGTCCCTACGAACGCTTGATCGCCAACCGGCGAATTGCGGCCGTCATGCTGGCACATGTCGTGTATCCGGAAGTGGACAGTCTGCCGGCAGGGTTTTCAACGCAATGGATCCGGCATCAGCTGCGCGCTCAGCTCGGATTCGACGGCGCGGTGTTCTGTGACGATCTCAGCATGAAAGCGACCGCCAGTTTCGGCTCGATGCCCAAGCGGGCCAGACTTGCGCTCGATGCCGGTTGTGACATGGTCCTGGTATGCAACGATCGGCCGGCGGCCACCGCGACGGTTGCCGCACTTGCCGAGTACTCGAATCCCTTGTCGCTGGTTCGGCTGGCGCGCCTGCACGGTACCGGATCCGTGCTGCGCGAGACCCTGCAGGCCAGTGAGCAGTGGCAGGCGGCAGTAACCACTTTTGGCCGCTGGCTCGAGCGACCGCCACTGGAACTGAACGCGTGACGTCATCCGGCGCGTCGCCCCGTTACGCCCTGATTGCCGGCAGCGGGTTCCGCGATTTCGCCACCGACTCGGCGTCGCAGCAAGTCGATACCCGATACGGCTCACCCTCCAGCCCGGTTCGCGAGCTGGAATACGGCAGGCACTGTGTCTACCTGATCGCACGGCACGGCGAGAACCTGCAGATTCCGGCTCACCGCGTCAACTACCGCGCTAACCTAGCGGCCCTGGAGTCATTGGGAGTCAACTGCGTCGTTGCCGTCAACACTGTTGGGGTGATCAACGAGTCGCTGGAACCGGGTCAGTTGGCCGTGCCCGATCAGCTCATCGACTATACCTGGGGACGGGATCACAGTATTCATGACGGCAATGCCGATAATTTGCAGCACATCGATTTCACCGAGCCGTTTTGCGCGGAATTGCGGCGGAAGCTTCTGACGGCGGCGGACGCGGCCGGTGTCGCCTGTCACGATGGCGGCACCTATGCAGTGACCCAGGGGCCACGGCTGGAAACGGCTGCCGAGGTCGACCGTCTGGCACGGGACGGAGCGGATTTCGTCGGCATGACGGCGATGCCCGAGGCGGCTCTGGCGATGGAAATGGGCATGCGCTACGCGTGCCTGTCGCTGATCGTTAACTATGGCGCGGGGCGTGGCCAGGCATCGATCCACGAGGATCTGCATGCTTACACGGCGACCGCCAGGATGTTATCGATGAAACTGCTCCGGGAATTTTTTCATAGGGTGTAGATGAAAGATCTGGATCGCAAAGTGCTGCAGCAGGTGATCGGCGGTTCCGCCGAGCCAATGCTGGTGGCACGGATCGACAGCGCCGACTGGCCGATCGTATTGAGCAACCCCGCTTTCAATGCGCTCGCCAGGTCGGAATCGACGTTGCAAGAACCGCTCGCCGACGTCGTGGAAAAAATGATCGGACGCGACCTGGCGTTGGAAATAAGCGAGACGATTCGCGCGGGGCAGGAAACCAGCCTTGCGGTGGAACTGTCCGGTCGCGAATACCTGATGGTATTGCGATCTGTCAGACAGAGTGCAGAGTCGGGAAACAGCTACTATGCCGTTTACTGGCGCAGCGCCGCGAGCAGCTCCGGCACCGATGGCGAGATTCACCAGGAACTGGTGAAAGCGAAACGGCGCATTCGCGACCTGTCACGTGACGATCCGGTTACCGGCCTGCTGAATGAAGCAGCTTTCCGTGAGGTGCTTGCACATGACTGGGCGGTTGCCACACGTGAGCGCTCGTCACTGGCGCTGGTCGCCTTCCAACTCGATGACTTTGCCGCCTATCTCGAAGTTTTCGGGCGTCATGCCACCGACTCCTGTCTGCGGCGTGTCGCACAGGCTGTCCGGCGCTGCCTGCGTCGGGCAAGCGATGTTGCCGCACGCGTGGACGAGTCGACCTTGCTGGTGCTGGCGCATGCCGCGTCGGAATCCGGCGTCGCGGAGTTTGCCGAAAAAATTGCGTCCGCGGTCAGGGAATTAGGCCTGCACCACCCGCGATCGAGCAAGGCGCGTTTCGTGACGGTCACCTATCAGCTCGCCGTTACGGCAGCCGAGGGTAGCGAGTCCAGGGCCGCTGCATTCCTGCAGAGCGTTCTCGAAAGCAAGGACTAGATCGGTTTCGCCCGAGGTTTTGCAGCTATATCGCTTCAGGGCGCCTCGATACCGCCCGGCATCGATCCGGCAGCATCGCGTTCATCCGTCGCGGGATCGTAGCGGGTGACTTTGACTAGTACACCGAATTTAGGGTGATCGAAATAACGAAGGTCGCCGTTGCGGAAAATGCGGTCCTCCGAAATCCGGTAATGAAGCCTCGTTGGTCGCAGATCCGGTTTTTCCGATTCCGCGTAGGCAGATTCGCCAAACGGTTTCGCCGGCGGCCGGATTCCGGCTTCGTCGGACGGAAGATAGCCGGGCTCTTCCGCATCCAGCTGCAGGTCGACAACGAGGTGAAGGAAGCGGCTGACGTACAGCGTCAACTCGCCATCGAGCCGGAGCGGCGCATCGCCGAGGCGTCGCAGTCGCACCGGCGGTGACAGCTCTCTGGCGACAGCGGTCTGGGTCCATGCCGTGTGCATGACCGGATTGTAGGCATCGAGCTTTTCCAGCTTCTTATAAATGTCCGACATCGTGTACTTGCCGGGTTCGAGCAGGGACATTTCCACCTGTCGGAGCGACGGAATCTCCTCGATTGACATTTTGGCCGCATCCCCGGCGCGTGGCGGCAACTGCGGGATGTCCGTGTAGATCGGGCCGTCGTCGGATTCATCAAGGGTTGGAACATCGACCGGCTCGGCAATGAACATCTCATTGCTGTCATTCGTATTTCCGGCGTACTCGAAGATGATCATTTCGACCGTATAGCGTCGCAGTTCCTCGGTCTCTTCCACCGGCTCGAGCGGCGCGATTGCCTGGGCCCGCGCGAAACCTGGCGTGCTGACCACCGCCGCGCAAAATAGCAGTACGCCATAATTGCGAATCCAAGTTTTCTGCATAGCTGTCAACCTGCTGCTGCCCTTGCGTTGTTTTCCGATGCCGCGAGTTCTCGAAGAAGCGATTCCACTGCGGTAAAGCGCTTTTCGGCGTCTTGCATGTCCAGGCGGAACTGTAATCGATGTGCGCCCTGCATTCGATACCTGTGACCGCCCTGTTGCACGAGCCTGACGACATTCATGGGATCGACGGCCGTGTCTTTTTCGAACAGCAGGTAACCGCCGGCATCGGATGCGTCGATCTTGCTGATACCCAGCGCGCTCGCCAGTACCTTCAATTCGGCAAGCCGCAGGAAGTTTTTCGCGGCGGGCGGCAGCAGGCCGAAACGGTCTATTAATTCAACCTGCAATTCACGCAATTCGTCCTTGTTACTTGCGCTCGCAATTCGCTTGTAAAGTATCAACCGTAGGTGCACATCCGGCACGTAGTCTTCCGGCAACAACGCCGGCACGTGCAGATTGATTTCCACGCCGCTGTTCAATGGCCTGTCGAGATCCGCCTGCTTGCCGCTTTTGAGCGATTCCACGGCGCGCCCGAGTAATTCGGTGTAAAGGCTGAATCCGATTTCCTGTATCTGCCCGCTTTGAGTATCGCCGAGCAATTCGCCGGCGCCGCGGATTTCCAGGTCATGCGTGGCCAAAGTGAAACCGGACCCGAGATCCTCCAGTGAATCGATAGCTTCCAGCCGCTTGATTGCATCAGCGGTCATCACAGCGCGTGGCGGCGCCAGCAGATACGCGAAAGCGCGATGGTGCGAGCGGCCGACCCGGCCACGCAACTGGTGCAGCTGCGCCAGTCCGAAACGGTCGGCACGGTTGATAATGATCGTGTTTGCGGTCGGGACATCGATGCCGCTTTCTACAATGGTCGTACACAACAGCACATTGAAGCGGCGGTGATAGAAATCGAGCATGACCTGTTCGAGCTCCCGCTCGGGCATCTGGCCATGACCGATGCGAATATTGGCTTCCGGAACCAGTTTGATCAGCTGCTGTTCGATGCGCCCGATGTCTTCGACTCGATTGTGCACGAAAAAAACCTGCCCACCGCGGCGGATTTCGCGAAGGCAGGCTTCGCGAATGATGACATCGTTCCACTCGCTGACGAACGTCTTTACCGCGAGCCGTTCGGCGGGCGGTGTCGTTATCAAGGACATTTCCCTCAGGCCTCCCAGGGCCATATTGAGGGTGCGAGGAATCGGCGTAGCGGTCAGCGTCAGCACGTCCACTTCGGCCCTCAAAGACTTGATAGCTTCCTTGTGCCGAACGCCGAAGCGGTGTTCCTCGTCAATGATGACCAGCCCGACATCACGAAAGTCCTTCGTATGCTGGAGCAGCCTGTGCGTGCCGATCACCACGTCAACGACGCCGCTGCGAAGGCCAGCGACGATACGGTCGGCCTCTTTTTTCGTTCGGAAGCGCGAAAGGACCTCGACACGAACCGGCCAGTCCGCGAAACGATCCTGAAAAGTTTGTCCGTGTTGCTGGGCCAGCAGCGTCGTCGGCACCAGTATCGCAACCTGTTTGCCGCCATTGACTGCAGCAAAAGTCGCGCGAAGTGCAACCTCGGTCTTGCCGAAACCTACGTCACCGCAAACGACACGATCCATTGGGCTGCCGCTGGCAAGGTCCTGCAGTACCTCCTCTATGGTGCGAGCCTGGTCCTCGGTGGGTTCGAACGGAAAACCGTCCTCGAACGCACGGTAGTCGGCTTCCGGCCAGTGGAAGCGATGCCCGGGTCTTGCCGCCCGCCGCGCGTAGACATCCAGCAATTCTGCCGCGACGTCGCGGATCTTGCTGATGGCACGACGTCGCGCTTTCGCCCACTGGTCACTTCCCAGCTTGTGCAACGGTGCGTTTTCCGGTGACGCGCCCGTGTACCTGGATATGAGGTTCAGCGCGTGTACCGGCACGTACAGTTTGTCGCCGTCCGCGTACTCGAGATGCAGGAATTCGCCCTCGATCTCCCCGGTCTGCAGGGTCACCAGGCCGAGGTAACGGCCGACGCCATATTCAGCGTGCACGACCGGAGAACCTTCCTGCAGGTCGTTGAGTTGCCGGATGATGGTTTCCGGGTCGCGGTCGCTGCGCCGGCGCCGGCTCTTTTGCCGCGGCCGGTCGCCGAACAATTGTTGCTCGCTGATGACGGCGATGCCGGCACGATCGAGCAGTACGCCGCTTTCGACGACAGCAATCGCAACACAAAGGCGCTCGTCCGAAGCGACAAACGATGGCCAGTCATCCATTCGGACGATGCGAATGCCGCGACCCTGTAGTAAGTCGACGATGGCCTCGCGGCGACCGGGCGATTCGGCGGTGAACAGAATTCGCCCGTCGAACGATTCGATGAACTGCAGCAGCGGTCCTGCTGCATCGTCGAATCGCGATTCGATCCGCAGCGCTGGCGGCAGGCGCGCCGGCAGATTCATCGAACCGGGGATTGTTGCAACGGATTGACTGCTGTAGCGAATTGACTGCATTTCCGCCAGGCGTAAATCGATCGCCCGCGTGCCTACAAAACTTTCATCCGGCGTAAGTACCGGTCGCTCCGGATCGAGGCTGCAGATCTCGTAGCGATCAAGTATCTCCTGCCAGGTCTGGCCCAGGATGGATTCCAGGTCGTCCGGGATGAACGCGATCGCGTTCTTCGGGAGAAAGTCCAGCAGCGTCGACGTCTCGTCAAAAAACAGCGGCAGGTAGTACTCGATACCACCGTGCGCGATGCCCTCGGATATTTCCCGGTAGACTCGGGAGCGTGATGGTTGCCCCTCGAATCTTTCGCGGTAACGGCGGCGAAATTCGCGAATGTCGGATTCATCGAGCGGTACTTCTCTTGCCGGGAGAATGCGGATCTGCGAAATCTCCGCGCCCGACATCTGCGACTCGACATCAAAGTGTCGAAGGCTTTCGATCTCGTCGTCGAAAAAGTCGATGCGCAACGGTTCATCCGCACCCATCGCAAACAGGTCCAGCAACGAACCGCGAACGGCAATTTCGCCATGTTCCTCGACCTGCGGGACACGCAGGTAACCGGCTGCAACCAGCACATCCACAAAGTGTTGACGGTCGATCTTCTGGCCGTGGCTCAAATGTACCGAGCGGGCGGCAACGTAGTCCGTGGGCGGCAGCCGCTGCAACAGGCATGGCGCGGAAGCGACGATGATGCCGCGGCGCATCCCGGGCAGTGCGGCGAGTGCCGCCAGCCTGCGCGAGACGATGTCCTGGTGTGGCGAAAAGTTGTCGTACGGCAGCGTTTCCCACTCGACGAAATGTGCGATCGGCAGCGCATCGCCCGCAAAAAACCGCATCTCCGTTTCCAGCTGATCTGCGTGCCGGGGATCCCGGGCCAGTACGATCATCGGTCGTTCGAGCTGCCGCGCGAATTCCACCGCGGCCAGTGACGCAGCTGCGGCAATCAGGCGACCGACCGATGCCGGCAGGCCGGCATTCTGGTCTGGTGAAGCTATGAGGAGGGGATGAGACGACACTCGAAAAACCGCGGGCAATACAGCCGGCGATTATTGCATATCCGGCGGTCGGATTTCGGCGGCCGGTCGGCCGCGCTGGCCCCGGTGTGCCGCTGCTACGTCTTTTTTTCCGGCCTAACGGCGGCTGACGGCGTGAATGACCTTGTCGTACTCGAAAAACACCACGAACTCACCGTATTCCCAGCGGCTGATCGGTGGGTCGCCAACGGCGGCTTGCTTCGAATTCGGGCTGCCATAGGTAGCTTCGACCTTGGCCTGGCTCATGCCGCGGGTCGGCTTGCCGGGCGTTTCGAATCGAGCCGCGTTTTCGGTGCCGCCCATCTGCAGCGTATCCGCGTGGGCTGCGCCCAGCAAAAGGCAGCTTGCGACAATGACAGTACTCAGTTTGGCCATGACGGGCTCTCCAGATCGTGACGTGGCGACTATAACATCAGGCCACGCTTCAGAAACAGTTGATTGAACAAGGTTTTACACTCAGAACATGATCCACTTCCGGACCTGGTTCTCAGTATTGGAATCCGCTACCGGCCCTGAGCGAATGTGGTTTAATGCCGCCGATGATCAAGCCTGTGGAACTGTTTGTCGGCCTGCGCTACCTGCGGGCCAAGCGCCGCACCCGGTTCGTTTCGTTCATTACCCTGATCTCGCTGGCGGGCATTGCGCTCGGCGTCGCAGCGCTCATCGTTATCCTGTCAGTCATGAACGGCTTCGAAGGTGAGTTGCGCGATCGTCTCCTGAGCATGACCGCGCACGGCTACGTCAGCGGCCAGGACGGCAGTGTCCGCAGCTGGCCGGCGTTGCAGAAGGAAGTCCTGGCCACGCCCGGTGTCGTTGCCGCGGCGCCCTATGTGCAGATGGAGGGCATGGTGCGGACCGGCCGCACCCTCAAAGGCGTGATGGTCAACGGTATATTGCCAGTGGAAGAAGCCTCGGTGTCCGGTGCTACGATCAATTTCGTCGAGGGCAACCTGGACGTACTGCAAGCCGGCAGCAAAGGCATCGTGCTGGGCCGTTTGCTGGCATTGGATCTGGGCGCACGAATGGGCGACGGTATCGTACTGCTGATTCCGCGACCGGACGGCGGCGGCTCTCTCGAGCCGGTACTGGAGCGTTTCCAGCTGCTTGGCGTTTTCGAGGCCGGGGTGCAGGATCATGACGCAATGCTTGCACTCATTCATATGGACGATGCCCGGCGCCTGATGTCCTACGGCGATCGGGTCAGCGGCGTCCGATTCGTGGCAAACGACGTGATGGACGCGCCGCGGGTGTCGGCGACACTGCAACAGCGACTCGGCGCCGAATTCACCAGCAGCGATTGGACTATAGAGAACGCCAGCTACTTCCGCGCAATACGCCTGGAAAAAATGATGATGTCGCTGATCCTGTCACTGATCATCGGCGTTGCCGCATTCAATATCGTCGCAAGCCTGGTGATGGTTGTGTCCGACAAAACGAGCGACATAGCGATCCTGCGGACGCTCGGCATGGGTCCCGGCGACGTCGTCAGAATATTTTTTATACAGGGTGCGGTGATTGGCTGGATCGGAGTGTTGCTCGGCGTGATCGGCGGAACGGTGCTCGCGTACTACGTGCCGGTAGTCGCACCGGTCATCGAGGAATTCTTCGGATTTCAGATCATGCCGGGCGATGTCTACTACGTAACAGCCATTCCATCGGTGCTGAGGCCACAGGACGTGTTGGTCATTGCGGTCGCTGCACTGTTGCTGACCTCGTTGGCGACACTGTACCCGGCACTCCGCGCTGCACACGTGAATCCGGCCTCCGCGCTGCGTTACGAGTAATCGATGCCGCACTGGTTCGAAACCTGGATGGGTGGTCGCTACGTGCGGTCGAAGAGCCGAAACGGATTCGTATCGCTCATTTCCACGATTTCGATCAGTGGAATCGCAATTGCCGTAGCTGTGTTGATCGTTGTTTTATCGGTCGTCAATGGATTCGAGCGCGAACTTCGCGAACGATTGCTCGCTATGTCGGCGCACGCAACGATTGAAGATCCTTACGGCGCGCTGGTCGACTGGCAGGGGCAAATACGAAATGCGATCAGCAACGACAGAGTCGACGGTGCAGCGCCGTACGTCGATGGGCAGGCCTTACTAATATCCGGCACACAATTGAGTGGCGCGGAGGTGCGTGGAATCGATCCGCTGATGGAAGCAGACGTGTCGGGCATTGCAGCTGTCGTGACTGACGGAGATCTTTCCGGGCTTCAGCCGGGCTCTTTCAATATTGTTCTCGGAAACGAGCTTGCCCGGGCGTTGCAGGCGCAGGTCGGTGACAAAGTCACGGTCACGCTTGCCGACGGCATCGTTACTCCGGCAGGGGTCGTTCCACGATCCCGGCGATTTACCGTCAGTGGAATTTACCGTGTCGGTATGTTCGAGTTTGACCGTCGCCTCGCGTTCATCAATCTCAACGATGCGCAGCGATTGTATCGATTCGGCACAGGGGTCAGTGGCATTCGCCTGGCGGTAACCGACATTTATGCGGCTCCGCAGATTGTTCGCGAAGTGGCTCTCAGTGGCGGCGTCGGTGTGTTGGTCAGCGACTGGACGCGCCGGCACGTGAATTTCTTTCGTTCGATTCAGATAACGAAGTCGATTCTTTTTGTGATTTTGCTGATGGTAGTAGCGGTTGCGGCATTTAATATCGTATCCACGCTGGTCATGGTTGTGAAAGACAAGCAGTCGGATATCGCAATCCTGCGTACGGTAGGTGCGTCGCCCGGCAGCATACTGAAAATATTCGTTGTGCAGGGAAGCATCATCGGCGTATTGGGTACTCTTGCCGGCCTGCTTCTCGGCGTGCTTCTGACACTCAACCTGGAGTCAATCGTGGCTTTTATGGAATCCGCATTCGGCATCAAGTTTCTAGCGGCTGATGTCTATTTTATCAGCGACCTGCCGGCTGAATTGCGTTGGCCCGATGTGGCAAGGATTTGTTCGATCGCGCTGGTACTGGCCCTTTTGTCGACGATTTACCCGGCATGGCGCGGCGCACGCACCATGCCTGCCGAGGCATTGCGCTATGAATGAAGCGGTGAAATCACAGAGGGCCGAAGTGCTTTCCTGCCGCAACGTCATTCGCCGTTTCTCGGAGGGCGGCTCGATGCTGGAGGTGTTAAGCGGAGTTGATCTGAGTGTCAGGGCCGCAGAGCGACTTGCAATCGTGGGCAGCTCGGGCTCGGGCAAGACCACGTTGCTGCAGATCATGGGCGGCCTGGACGATCCGACGTCCGGTGAAGTCGTTGTCGGCGGGCACACGCTGGCCAACACGGATGAGGCGAAAAAAAGCGAACTGCGTAATCGCTATATCGGTTTTGTCTACCAGTTTCATCATTTGCTGCCGGAGTTCTCGGCGCAGGAAAACGTTGCGATGCCGCTCCTGATCCGCCGTGAGAGAAAAGACGTGGCAATGAAGCAAGCCGGTGAGTTACTGGATCGGGTCGGGCTAGGCCAACGGCTTACGCACAAGCCCGGCGAGTTGTCGGGCGGCGAGCGTCAGCGCGCGGCAGTTGCGCGGGCCCTCATTACCCGGCCCAGCCTGGTGCTCGCCGATGAACCGACCGGCAACCTCGATGCCGGAAACGGCGAGCACGTATTACAGCTTATGCTGGAACTCAACCGCGAACTTGAAACCAGCCTGGTCGTGGTCACTCATGATCGCTCGATCGCCGCACGCATGGAACGAGTACTGGTGCTGGAAAACGGCAGGCTCGCTCCGGCGGACTGACGGATTTCGTCTACTTGCCGCGACCGCGGCGCCTCGCCAGGTAGTCGGCAATCGATGCGCGCCACAGCAGGTCGAGCGCAACGTAACCGGCGAATGCGGCAATCGAACCGAGCAGAACGCATCCCAGCACCATCGGTTGCCAGATGAGCAGAAACTGGTTGCCAAGCCAGCTTAGGGACAGTTCGAACTGGAACGGCTGCGGTTCCTGGCCCAGCAGATAACGACCGACGCGATAAGCGAAAAAGAACATCGGCCCGATGGTCAGCGGATTGCTGACGAACGTCGTTACTGCTGCGATCGCGACATTGATCCTCAACGGCAATGCCAGCAGTCCCGCGATCAGCGCGTGTCCCGGAATCGGCATGAATGCCACGAAAAGTCCGAGCGAAAATGCCGGCACGACCGAACGTCGGCGAATGCCCCAGAGATCCGGGTCGTGAATCAGGTGATTGAAAGGCTCGACGAACCACAGGCGCATTACGCGCTCGCGTTTCAGGGCAAATTTGCGAAAAAAGCGCCTTGGCATTCCAACTGGTATCCGGTTTCATCGAGCCGAGCGGCTCAAGATGCAGGCTTGCATCATAACGACAAAGCGCAGGGAAGCGGAACATGATTCGATTGCCGATTGATCGTTGAGTCCTGTAACAGGATTCTGAGAAAGCCCGGTGTTGCGATTCGCTATGGGCGTCGTGGCAGGCGCCACCGCGACGCAACAGCTGGCGCAGTTGCCGGCAGCGCCCTGGCTGATCTCCCTGAGCATCGTGCTGGCGGGGCTGTTGCTGGTGCCATGCCTGCGGTTTGTTGGCGGGATGCTGCTGGGATTCTTGCTGAGTTGTCTTGCGGCATTGCAGATAATCGACGATCGGCTGCCTGCCGAATTCGAGGGCGAACCGCAGGAATTCAGTGCCAGAGTCATCGATTTCCCGGCAGCGGCGGGCGCCGCATTGCGCCTTGTCGTCGAGCCACTGGAGCGGCCGGATCTTCCTCGGCGTGTTCGGCTGAGCTGGTACGACGCCGGCGAATCGCCCCGTATCGGCGAACACTGGCAGTTCGCAGTCCGGCTGCGCGCACCGCGGGGTTTTGCGAACCCGCAGGGCTTCGACTATGAGGCCTGGTTGTTTCGCCAGCGCATCGGCGCAACCGGTTACATAGTCTCCGGCAAACGCAGCGCGGATCAGCCCGTTGCTGGCCTTACTCTCGTGTTGCGCCGCCACTTTCTCGATCGTGTGCATGCCTTGTTTCCCGACGATGCAGCGCGAGCCGTGTTGACGGCGATTACGATCGGCGCGCGGCAAAACATCAGCCGCGAGCAATGGGAAAAATACGCACGCAGTGGCACGAGCCACCTCATGGCAATATCCGGGCTGCACGTGGGACTGGCGGCGGCCGGTTTGTACCTGTTGTTGCGGATTGTTGCCGCGCCGTTCGCCGCCGGTCGGAACATTCGTGATCTTGCGGTACTCGGTGCAGCGATCGGGGCCGGCGTTTATGCACTGCTATCGGGGTTGGCGGTGCCGGCGCAGCGGGCACTGCTGATGGTTATGCTGATTTCGACAGCCATGTTGCTGCGGCGGCAGCTCGGCTTGGAGCGGATCCTGGCGCTTGCCTGCCTCGCCGTGTTCAGTTTCAATCCGTTATCGCTGCTCGCCGCCGGATTTCAACTTTCGTTCCTCGCTGTTGCGGTGTTGCTGTGGTCCGCAGCGCGAATCTCGCCTGTCCGCTCACATCATGCGCTGATCAATCGCCTGGTCCGTCCGCTCGTACGTCTTTCGCTGCTTCAGTTTGCACTGCTGTTCGGTCTGCTGCCGCTGACAGTACTGCATTTCGGGCGTATCGCATGGCTGGCGCCGTTCATCAATCTGCTGGTGCTGCCTGTTTT
>Ga0224505_10000015_pt1 | contig 140753 bp, 125 predicted proteins | sample SF_Jan12_sed_USG_FD_169102 | JGI IMG/M metagenome (GOLD analysis project Ga0224505, IMG submission 169102) | Sediment microbial communities from San Francisco Bay, California, United States - SF_Jan12_sed_USGS_4_1 | ecosystem: Environmental > Aquatic > Marine > Sediment | place: USA...
ATGGGAAGCACTTCTGAAAATACCCATGGGTGGTATTACTACCTATCAGGGAATAGCTGTAGCATTACAGCGTCCAAAGGCAATGCAAGCCGTTGGTTCGGCTGTTGGCGCAAATCACATAGCCTATCTCATCCCGTGCCATCGTGTAATCCGTAAAGATGGTTTACTTGGCGCGTACCGTTGGAGCGCAACACGGAAGAAGAGTATTATCGGTTGGGAGCTGGCACAAACTGATGGCGGAGTGGATGTCTGATGCCTAAGTGGCTGTCAAGAATTTCCCATTCATCCGGAACAGCACAAGCACTTCAGCTGATGATTATGTGGCCCACGCCTTGCCGACTTCCGCCAATGGCACGCAACCCTGATAAGGGCCTGGCACCTGATTGTATTGCAGCACTTGCGTTGCGCCCGGTTCACTCGTGAAGAAACCCAATAAGGTAAGCTCTTTCACCTTTAGGATGAATGGCTTGTCAGCCCCTGCCTCAGTATTCCACCAGCCGGTCGGTCCGCCGCTTCCGGCGGCAGCAAGTGCCTCATCATGATGTTTCTTAAATAGTGCAACCTGGTCTTCTGGTTTGCAGTCTGTGAAGAATTCAGCGTAGGTATTTTTTGCATCCTCTTCAAATGCCGCCAAACCTTTTAAGAAGCTATCCTGATCCTCCTTTTCGTAAACTTCGTTCAGCATGCTATCGATGAATCCCGGTACGCCGGCATCTTTTGCGCCTGGCGTTGACGTCTTGGGTATAATGATTTCCGCCAGTTCCGCTATTGTGCGCGCCTGATCTTCCGTAAAAAACACAGGCTTATACGAAAGTTCAGGAGCGGCCTTGCATCCCTTTAAGACCCCAGCCAATGCAGGAGCTGATATTGCATACCCTAACGCTAAGACTGTACGCTGTATTGCTTCTCTTCTGTTCATCTTCTTTGTTGCTTCCGGTTATAGATTTCCCTTTTTTAGTTCACTCGCCGCACGATCGGCTGCCCTGGCCGTCAAGGCCATATACGTCAGCGAAGGATTCTGGCAACCCGACGAGGTCATGGCTGCACCATCCGTTACAAAAACATTGGGTGCTTCGTGCACCTGGTTCCATTTGTTCAAAACCGACGTCCGGGCATCCCTACCCATACGGGCTGTTCCCATTTCATGGATGCCAAGTCCCATATTATCAGGGTTGTCGAACATAGTTACGTTCTTAAAGCCAGCCGCTTCCAGCATTTCTGCGGCAGACTCTTTCATGTCAGTGCGCATCGCTCTTTCATTCTCGCCCCACGTTGCATCGATGTTCAATGTGGGCAAACCATAGACGTCTTTCTTTTCTTTGTTGATTGATACCCTGTTCTCAGGATTAGGCAAACATTCTCCAAAACCAGTGATGCCGATGTTCCATGCGCCGGGAGACGTTAATGAATCCTTTAATTCTTCACCAAAGGCCATTTCGCTTACACCTCTGGACCATTCTGAGCGACTCGCGGAACCCTGGTACCCGAATCCACGAATGAAATCGGTGCGTTTATCTTTTCCAATATTGCGGAAACGGGGGATATAAATCCCATTGGGTCTACGGCCGATATAATACTTATCTTCAAAACCATCAACCTTCGCATCTGCACCAGCACGGTATTGGTGATCCATCAGGTTACGGCCAAGTTGATCACTCCCATTACCCAGGCCATTGGGGAATCTGCCCGATATAGAATTAAGCAGAATAAATGTGGATCCCAGCGTAGACGCATTCAGGAAAATGACTTTGGCGAAGAAATCTATTTCCTCCTTCGTCTCCGCATCCAACACTTTCACACCTATGGCTTTGCCTTTCTTCTCATCATAGATTATGGAATGGACAATTGAGTATGGTCTTAATGTCATGTTGCCGGTCTTTGCAGCAGCCGGTAGCGTTGAAGCATTACTGCTGAAGTATGCTCCATAAGGACATCCCCTAACGCACAAATTCCGTGACTGGCAGATTCCGCGGCTTGGATCATGGGGCAAAGCTGCCGTAAGATGCGCTACCCGGCCGATCGTAATTTTTCTGTTAAATTTCTCCGCGATCTTATCCCTAAATACTTCCTCAACACAATTCAATTCCATCGGTGGAAGAAATTTTCCATCCGGCAACTGCGGAAGTCCTTCAGCACGACCACTTACGCCAATATACGATTCGACATAGTCATACCAAGGTGAAAGATCATTGTAACGGATAGGCCAGTCAACACCAACGCCATCCTTCAAATTCGCCTCAAAATCCATTTCAGAAAACCTGTAGGTCTGCCTTCCCCACATGAGCGACCGTCCACCTGCGTGATAGCCCCGTATCCAATCAAAAGGTTTTACTTCAGTGTAAGGATTTTCAGTATCCTTAACATACCAGTGTTTATTTGCCTGGGTAACCCAATTTGTTCTGGATTGCACGGGATAAAACTTGAGCTCTTCTGCAGACAGTTTGTCGGCATGAGGGAGTTGCCATGGGTCTTTAGTCATGGTGGGATAATCTACCACATGCCGTACATCCCGTCCTCTTTCCAATACCAATGTTTTCAGCCCCTTCTCCGTCAGTTCTTTCGCAGCCCATCCACCACTAATTCCTGTTCCCACCACAATGGCGTCATAGGTGTTTTGCGCTTCCGCTTCAATATTCAAATTCATCGTTTCGTAAAGTTTTAAAAAATAAATTTAGTGATTAAGACGCTATTTCCAATTGTGCATTTCGTTTGTTTCCGGTTCGCCGATGTCTAACGATATTGAGAATATTCGAAAATATGCTGGTTTCGGTGCCAATTTACTACTGTACTTCACCCGAACGTGTCCTTCCTGCTGGGTCCAGGGCAAAGAAGCTACCGCCAGCAGCAGATAAAAGCCATTGCTGTATTTAAGTTTAACGCACCACCATTTTTCATTGGCGGGGACTTGTCTTCCAGATAACTAGCATCTAATATTATTACTGCAATGTCAACGTCCCCTACTATGAACTTAAGCATCTGTTTCAATCCTGTACCTAATCGGAAGTATATTCCACTGATCATCCTATTCCTTCAGACTACTGCACTCTTCGGCCAATTGGAACCTGTGGGAATATTCGACCATCACCAGGATGTTGGTGATCCGAAGGTAAAGGGATCAGCTGTTTATAATGAAGAAGACCAGACCTACACACTTTCAGGTGCGGGCAAAAATATGTGGGCAACCGAAGATCAGTTCCAATTCGCCTGGAAAAAAATTAAAGGCGATTTTATTATACGTGCAAGCGTAAAGTTTATCGGCAAGGGGGCAGCAGATCACCGAAAAATAGGAATTATAGCACGGGATAATTTAACAGCTAATTCCCGTTATGCCGATGCCTGCGTGCACGGCGATGTACTTACCTCATTACAATACAGGCCAACGGATGGTGACCCAACAGATCAGGTGGTACTGTCTACCTATCATCCTACAGAGATAGAACTTGAACGTTCGGGCAATACCTTCACATTCTCCGCTGCTGTGTTTGGTGAACCTTACAAGTCCGTCACAAAGGAGCTGGACCTCAATGAAGAAGTCTATGCGGGACTGTTCATTTGTTCGCACGTAGAAGATGTAATTGAAAAAGCAGTTTTCAGCAATGTGCAAGTCATCATTCCTGCCGCCAAAGACTTTGTTCCGTACAAGGATTACCTGGGAAGTCATTTAGAAGTAATGGACGTGGCTACAGGCCATAGAAAGATTTTGTACAGTGCACCAAATTCCCTTCAGGCACCGAACTGGACACCCGATAACAAATACCTTATCTTCAATTCGCTCGGCGCAACGGAAACCATACTCTACAAGTATGATTTACAGCGCGGAGCAATAACAAAACTCAATACAGGCTTTGCAAATCAACTTAACAATGATCACGTGTTGTCGAGAGACGGGAAAATGCTGGGGATCAGTAATCATACAGGTCCCAAAAGGACCTCAACAATTTTTATTATGCCGGCGACTGGTAGTGACAATCCCACAAAGATCACGTCGGAGTTAAGTGGCCAATCCTATCTTCACGACTGGTCGCCCGATGGAAAGAATTTGATCTTTACCGGAAATCGTAATGATGAGTGGAATATCATTTCCATTAATGTAGATACCAAAAAGGAAACGATTCTTACGGAGGATGCAACCCTTGATGATGGGCCTGAATTTAGTAGGGACGGAAAATACATCTATTTCAATTCCGTTCGCACCGGCACGATGCAGTTATGGCGCATGAAGCCCGATGGAAGCGAAGAGGAGCAGGTAACGTTCGACGAATACAACGATTGGTTCCCCCATTTTTCTCCTGACGGGAAGTGGATACTGTATGTTTCATTCCCCAAAGACATTGATCCGGTGAGTCATCCTTTCTACAAGAAAATTTACCTGCGGCTCATGCCAACGTCAGGCGGAGTGGCCCGGACGATTGCCTATGTTTATGGTGGTCAGGGAACGATCAACGTGCCAAGCTGGTCGCCCGACAGTAAAAAGATAGCCTTTGTAAGCAATTCAAAACTGGATCTTCCCATGAAGTAGCAGTATCCACAGAAATTCTGCCCTTCTTAATCAATTCAAACCGCTAATGGTAATCTGGAAATTCAAAGTATTTCATCGCTTGATTTAATTCTGCAATCCATTAACTTGGCGTCCTCTAAAATCTTAAGACAAAATCCATATGTACAAGCAAGCGCTTCTTATACCCGTTTTAGTTTTCTCCCTGCTTTCCCTTTCTTTCGCTGCCGACCTCAACGGGCGATGGATCGGAAAAATCGGCAACGACGATGTTGGTTTAGACTTGAAGGCCGAGGGAAAGAATTTATCCGGCACCATTCATACTCCTTATGGAGAAGGTCCTATCGGTAATGGCAAGATAAAGGGAGCCACTTTTTCATTCACCTACGCTGACAATGGTATAATCATTCCCTACACGGGTAAACTGGTCGGAGAAAAAATAGACTTGTCAAGAACGCTGGGAGGCAAAGAAACTATCGGAACATTAGATCGCATGAAAGAAGGTGATCCGCTGCGAATTGCACAACGCATGCGATCCGAGATGACAGAATACTGGGAACCTGTCCCCAGGGTTGTTGATCCTGGACCCTATACAAATATGGTGAAAGCGCCTTCCGATGCCATTGTGCTCTTTGATGGAAAGGATTTGTCTGGCTGGAAAAGCAGAGATGGCAGTGCGGCAAAATGGAAGGTTGATAATGGTGTATTTACGGTTGTAAAAGGAACGGGCGACATCAGTACACGTCAAAAATTTGGTGATTATCAACTGCACATCGAATGGAAAGTTCCTGAAGATATTCAGGGGGAAAGTCAGTCGAGGGGAAATAGCGGCGTGATGTTACAAGATCTAAGCAGTGATTTGCACCTGCGGGATTACTGGTATGAAATACAGGTGCTGGACAGCTACAACAACCCTACCTACGTTAACGGACAGGCCGGAAGCGTGTACAAACAGAGCCCACCACTTGTAAATGCAATGCGGAAGCCCGGTGAATGGAATGTGTATGACATTACCTACACGGCACCCCGATTCAACGAAGATGGCAGCTTACACACACCGGCACGCGTAACGGTATTTCACAATGGCATTCTGGTGCAGAATAACTTTGCCCTTCGAGGTCACACCGCGAATGCCGGCCTCCCTCGTTATATGGCGCCTCATGGTAAAGGTTCCATTACATTGCAGGATCATGGTGATCCTAGCAAAGCGATCAGCTTCCGGAATATCTGGATCAGAGAATTGTAATGGGTTATTGCTGTAAATAACAGTGTTGGCCAGCGTGTATTGTCCAACACTGTTTTCTTTCGATTTTGGATCGATGTGCAAAAGCCATCACTTTAGTATTATTGCAGCATAACCTCTGCCCGCTCAATCACTTCCTACTCGTGCGCAAGGTTTCGCAATTCTATGTTCCGAAAATCAACAGGTTGTCCTTCACTTTGCAGCGCAATATATCCCGACGTTAATGGTTTTCCAGGTTCCCACCGTGCACTATCAAATCCGCTGACAACGCCGCCACCCATAGTGGGTTTGCTATATTGCAAAACTGTATCACCCTCAATAATGTGTGTAATAAGAGAATCGCCCAATACAATAAGCTCACCCTTTACCCAAGCATCCATATCGTACGTTTTCGAAGTTGAGTTCAGGCAATGCCCGTCATATATTTTTCCCTGATAGACTATTTCAGTTCCAGGCGAACACATATTCCCTGTAGGTCGGGGATTACCATCACCTAACCCGGCAAGCAACTGCATTTCTACTGAGATAGGCCAATTCTGATCTTTAAGCATCAGGCTTGGATCCTCAGCGTGGAACATTACCCCACTGTTCAGCAACGTATAGTCCGGTGCTCCTTTCTGCAGTTCGCCCGTGAAGTGATATTCAAACCTCAGGTGATAATGAGAGAAGGGAGTCTTGTAGTATAAGTGCGAGAACTGCTCATTAAAATCGCCATATTGATCATACCGTACTTTTATTGTACCATCTTCCACGCGAAAGGTATTGCCAAAGTTAACGCCGGGATCATGGTGATTAACCTTAACGATCCAATCATCTAAATCGCGACCATTAAAAAGCTGAATCCAATAATTCTCTGTTTCGGTTTTTTTCGGCGCACTGCAGGCAGCAAGGGATAGACCTATTCCAATGTAAACGAAGTATTTCTGCATGGTCTTTTGTTTTCCTACAAGATAAGTAAACAGAACGTCTCCCGGACTCCACAGAAATAATAATTAGCCCATTTTGATACTTTCCGGAATTGAATCAACACCATTTAGATTCCGTGAGTATCAGGCTTATTCCAGATCTCATTCAAAATGTACGGATCTCGTAGGGCGATAAACAATACTTTGATACATTCACTTCCCCTTAACATAAAGCAAACAGTGATGAATCAGCTCGTAATCCTTTTTATGCTCTTTGCAGGACCATCATTCGTTTATGCGCAATCCCAGGTGCCTGTTGGCGAAATACACGGCCCCCTGGTTTGGCACAGCAAAATATATCCGGGGACAGCGCGCAATTATTGGATTTATGTGCCGAAGCAGTACGACCCTTCAAAACCAGCGTGCCTGATGGTAGTGCAGGATGGACTTTCTCGTGCGAAGGGATGGAACCTGCCCGCCATACTCGATTCCCTCATCGCCGGGAAAGAGATTCCTGTGATGATCGGCATTTTTGTTGATCACGGAACCGTGGCATCCGCTAACAAGGATTACTTTCCACGCTATAACCGCAGTTTTGAATATGATGCATTGGGCGACCGATACGCACGATTTCTTTTGGAAGAGCTAATCCCCGAAGTAGAGCGCTCCTATAATCTCAGCACAGATCCTAACGACAGGTCTATTGCTGGCGCGAGTTCCGGTGCCATCTGCGCCTTCAATGTCGCCTGGGAAAGGCCGGATCAATTTCGAAGAGTACTCAGCACCATTGGCACCTACGTAGGTCTGCGAGGGGGAGATGAATTTTCAACGCTGGTCAGAAAAACAGAGGCGAAACCTTTGCGCATCTTTTTGGAAGACGGCACGAAAGACCTGAATATTTACGGCGGCGACTGGTGGATGGCCAACCAGAATATGCTCTCTGCCCTGACCTATGCAGGCTATGAAGTAAATCATGCCTGGGGTGAAGGAGGTGGGCACGACAGTAGGCATGCTGTAACTATCATGGGCGAAGCGGTTGCCTGGCTTTGGAAAGACTATCCGGTTCCCGTCAAAACACACATAGAAAGCAATGCACGGATAAACTTACTCCTGGACGGAGAGCCCTGGAAAGAAATCAATTTGAAAGCAATAAAGTCAGGTAAACTGACTATTAATAAGCAAGGAGAAGTCTTCTTTACCGACGGACAATCTGTCTACCGTATAGATAACCAAGAAGCCATGATGCCATACGCAAAACTGAAAGGTGACGTTGGCGGTATTTCATTTAACCAGGATGGAGCACTATATGCTGCTGACCTTGCCAGCCACAAGATAATACTCATCAATGAAAAAGGCGTTGCGCGCGATGTTGTAACAAATGTAGATGCGAACTTCATGACCATATCCAACAAAGGAATATACTTTACAGACACACGTAAGGACCGCATTGGGCTGTACGGCTTTGCAGCAAAAAAAGTTACATATACCACTGTTCCGTTTCACCCTACCGGGCTTGCGCTTTCTTCCGATCAGTCTTTTCTCAATGTTGGCTTTTCCAATTGCGTTTTCGGCTATTCGTACAAAATTCTTGAAAGCGGAACGCCTGATTTTGGGCAAGCCTATATACACTACCAGGTGCCCTACGGCGAAACTGCACCGGGTGCATCTGGAATGACCGTTGATAGCGACAATTTGTTGTACACGGCCACTACGATGGGCCTACAGGTTTCAGACCAATTAGGCAGAGTAAATTTTATTTTTTCAAAGCCTGCTGAGGGAATGTCAGACGTAAAGCTGGCCGGAGTGGACTTTAACACAATCTATGTTAGTTGTAACGGAAAATTGTTCAGCCGGAAAATCAATGCAAAAGGAGTTCAGTCATGGCTTCCTGCTGTGAAGCCACCGAAGCCTGGCTTGTGAGTCATGATCGATAATCCACTGGTTTTCCTAGAAGAAAAATAAATTCTCATAATACAAAGAATAACTACCGACCAGCCCGGTTCAGCTATTGAAATTGATCCGGGCCAGATGGTAATTAACTTAAGTCATACACTTCCTGTTGATAAACGATAATTAATATTACTCTAAATCAAAAAGAAGTAAATGCTACGGTAGCCCGTCAATAAGATTAGTAAGCTCTTCCTCGGTGATGGATTGCACCCCCTTAATTACCTCCTCATGATTTTCAGAAATAGTTGCACCCTGAATAGCATAATGAATTTCATCCTCAATTATGCTGATCAGGATAATGTGCGCCTTCAGGCCTATTGGAATTAACCCATAGTGCTCGGTAAACATACCTTTCTGGTCGTCGTATCTATCGAAACGTCCAAGTGCTGTGGGTTCACCATCGTACGCAATGAAGACGGTACAGTTTGTACTATCAAATCCTTCAGGAACTCCAATAAAAATTGTTGTCTTAGGTCTTGGATCACTAAACCATCGGTCAATGTTTGTCCAGCCAAACTGACTTTGGAAAGTGAAGTAAGCGCTTTGTACTCCCCCAGGTCCCTGAAACTCTCCAATTTCAATACCCCTGTCTTTCTTTTCTTCCCATGTAACATCGCAGTCATCACCTTCGCACGCAACCGTTCCCCCGAATTGGCGCATGTCCTGATCGACATCACCGGTGTTCTTTGTGGGTGCCACAATAGTAAAACCACTGACCAACTTAAGTTGTACACCGTCCTGAAACGCGTTCACATAAAATTCACCACCCGATACAAGCGTGCCAATAGCGCCGTTCTCCATTTTACCGTTTGTTGGCTTCTTCGTTAACAACATGGAAGATCGATTGTAAATTTCGATCAACTCAATATCAACTTCTCCCGATACACCGTCACCACTTTCTGTCAAAAATTGGTTGGCACTAAACTGAAGGACTGTGCCCTGGCTCCCCACTATACTTCCGCCTGTTGAAGCGTCTACTGTGAAAGCTTGTTTACGCGCGTCAGCACTCGAGTTGAAAAATTCAATCAGCGCATTTTTGTCTGGTTGCGGTCCTTTTACTATTTCATTCCCTTCGTCACAGCCGATCATGGCAATGCAAATGAAAACTATTGGCAATATGCCTTTAGGAATTCTATGCTTTTTCATTTTATTGTTTTTTGGTTCTGGGATAGATCCCCAAGAGCAGAAAATTGTTACCACCCGACAGTTCATTTCTTCCGAATTTATCGACAGACAATGTCAATCCCCTGTCCAATCGCAATGAAGAACCCGAGAATCGGGAACATTATTTAACAGCTTGGATGCGAATCCCTAAAGGGCTTGCCACACATCCGGGCTATTCTCAAGCGTTGCGGAGAACATGGTTCTGGGTGGAATATCCAAATAAGGATAAGTAACCTTTGATAAGTACAGTCCTTGCGGATATGCGGGCTCAATTGTTTTTGGTGTTTCTTTAGAAACGAGGTAATGTTCAAATTCCGCTACGCTCATCTCTCCCCTCCCGATCTCCAGCAATTTCCCAACAAGAATCCGTATCATGCGTCCCAGGAATCGATTCGCCGAAATCTGAAATCGAAGCCTGTCACCGGCCGTATCCGTAAACAGCTTTGCGGAGGTCACATTGCAGATCGTGTGTTCATATTCATCGGGAGACTTGCAAAACGCCCTGAAGTCGGTGTAAGCAGGCAGAAGTGCCGTGGCGGCCTTCATTTTTTCCAGGTCAAGATCTTTTTCAAGATAGAGCGCGCTCATGGAATGTAAGAAAGGGTCTTTATAGGTATGCATGAAATAGTCATACGTTCTTTGCGTAGCATCAAATCGCGCATGCTGGTTATCCTTCATGAGAATAATTTCGAAAATTGCAATATCAGCAGGAAGGTTCTTATTTAGCCTGAATAATAAGTCAAAGTCCCATTCTTTGTCCACATCAACATGAAAAAAGAACTGGCTCGCATGCACCATAGCATCGGTCCTTCCGCAGCCCATAATGGATACCGGGTTTTTCAACACCTGACTAATCGTGGTTTCCAGTACTTGTTGTACGCTTAGTGGTCCAAGCTGCCTTTGCCAGCCTCGATAGTTGCCACCGTTGTAGCCAATGTGAAAGAAGAATCGCAAGTCGCTAAGCAGATATTAATAAAGAATAACCAGTAAGAATAATTGCAAGGTATTCTTTCGCCTGCTTGCGTGCAAGAGAGACAAGACGGCTTGGGTAATGCACTCCATTAATTCAATTTTGGTAGATTAGGCAAAACAAAAAAATAGCCCGTCAACCCAAAGCCTGTAAACAAAATCAATATCATGAAGGATCTGTTCTTGCTTAGTGGGCTTGGTGCGGATAGCAGGGTTTTTGATTTTCTCGATCTGAGTAACTATAATATTCATTTTATCGAATGGATTGATCCTCATGAAAATGAACCGATAGAAGCATATGCCAGGAGGCTAAAGGTTAATATAAAAAAAGAGAACCCTATTTTACTCGGTATATCATTTGGTGGAATGATGGCCATTGAAATCGGAAAGCAAATTCGGGCTGAAAAAATAATCATCATATCATCAGCCAAAACCAGGCGAAGCATTCCTGCCAATTTTATTTCCCGCAAACTTAAACTTCATACGTTGCTTCCTGCGCGCTTTCTTCTGAAGCCTAATGTAATTCTCTACTGGCTTTTTGGGATCAAATCAAAAGATGAAAGGGCCCTGCTCCGGTCCATTTTGCGGGATACCGATGAGAAGTTTTTCTGCTGGGCGGTGGATAAAATTATGAACTGGGAAAATGAACTTTTGCCAGATAATACCATACACCTCCACGGTTCAAAAGACAGAGTCATACCGTTTACATCCGCAGATTATAAAATAGAAGGAGGAGGGCATTTAATGATTGTGAACAGGGCAGCTGAAATAAATAAAGTTCTGGCAGAAATAATCTGAGTCCAAAACCCGCGCGGACCTTTCCAATCTAAAACCTGCCTTAAAAATCACTTCTTTGCCCAATAATCGACGACGGTCACTTTATCCAGATGCGGTTTCAGTATCTCCACAAAAGCTTTGTGATCCGGATGCACCAGGTAGGCATCGCGGTCCTTATCGGATGAAAAAGTCACAAAAAAACAGTGGGTTAATCCCTGGTTTAGGTTTTCAGGACTGTTGTTTGTTCCCCATTCGAAATCCTTAATCAATTTAATCTTTCCGGATAAGGCGGCGAAGGCATCTTCCACCTTTTTGACATCTTCAGGTGTAGCACTATCCAAGAATTTGAACATCACTACATGGCGCAGTGCTTTCGGACTTCCCTTTGTTTGTGCCTGTGTGAGTGAAGATGCCATTGCGATAATGCTTAAAAGGAAGAGGTACTTGTAGATCTTTTTCATAGTATTGGTTTGGATTTATGCTTTTTACAGGACGGACACTAATCCGCCATTGGAAGCGTTAGTAGTAACCCCATTTTTTCATTATTGCCAAGTCTTCTTTTACACAAGCCAGGGGAGTTTTTCCCTGATAGGATTCCTGCTCTATAATGAAATGTCTTGTCCCCCCCGATTTTCGTCCAAGGTCAATCACTTCTTTAACATTAACAATACCGGCACCCAGAATTGTACTCTCATATATTTCATCTCCAACCACATCTCCGGTTCTTGGGATTTCATCTTTCACATGCATGGATTGAAATCTGCCAGGATATTTGCGAACGATGTCGATAGCTTTTACATTATCATTGTACAAGTTGCCGATATCTATTTGCTGTACGACCAATTCCGGATCTGTATACTCCATGATAATATCATAAACAGAAGAACCATCAAGCATTCCGCTGAATTCGAACCAATGGTTGTGGTATCCAAATTTCATCCCGGATTTTTTGCATAGCATCCCGGATTTATTGAATACATCCATGTAACCCTTAAGATCATCAGCTGTTTTTCGCAAATTTTTATCTAAAGACGGACTGATTACAAATTCCTGTCCAGCGATAGCGGCATCTTCAACAGTGAATTTCCAGAGGTCGGTAAATTCCTTTTTATCCGCATCCCAATGCAACTTGCCCATCTCGGTATGTCCGCTTGGCATCCTTAATCCAAGATCATCCAGAATCTTCCTGAATTCCTTTGCGCTGTATCCATAAAATTTACGTTCGGTATAGCTGGCATGCTCTACGTTTTTGTATCCCATCTCCGCCACTTGTCTTAGGGTGCCCAGGGGGTCAGTTTTCATTTCATTCCGAACAGAATACAGCTGCAAGCCCATTAACTCATTCTTTTGCTTTGCGGCCAAAAGAGCGCCAGCGATGGCATTACTGCCAATCGCAGCAAGGACGCCTTTCCTTATGAAATCTCTTCTCGAAGTCTTCATGCCAGTTCCCTCGTTAGGTGTAAATATTGTTTCCTAAAGATAGACCATATTTTCCTCCTGTCAATTCTTTGCCCGGAGGCATTCAGGGAATTGCAGTGAACACAGCCTTTTGAAGTCCCCCCAGGCAACCTCAATGATGCGCGACGACAGAAATTGGTTTTTTAAAGCTGATGTACGTTTTGACATTGAAGTAGCCAGAATGGCCGATTTCTGTAATTAAGGCCATCAATTAAATGTCAAAATTTCTGAAATTCTCGCCAGCAATTCTGTGGATTGCCTTTTGATCAACCAGTTTGGAGGGTTTTACAATTATGAACTTTGAAAAATTTACAATAAAGTCTCAGGAAGCTTTACAGAAGTCTGCTGAGATAGCCATGAGCAAGCAACAGCAGGCCATTGAACCTGGGCATATGCTTAAAGCTATTTTGGAAACGGATGACAATGTTTCCAACTATCTTTTTAAGAAATTAAATGTGAACGAAACAATCCTGGAGACTAAACTTCAGGAAATTCTCAATTCGTACCCACACGTCTCGGGCCAGCAACCTTATTTATCAACCGCCAGCAATGGTATTCTTCAACATGCGGAAAAAGAACTGCGTGAATTCAAGGATGAATTCATTGCTATAGAACACTTGCTACTAGCCATCCTCGCCTCGAAGGACAAAGTTGCCGCTATCATGAAGGATGCGGGAGTTGACCGGTCGGGATTAATAAAAGCCATAAAAGAGTTACGCGGTGACTCGCATGTAACGGATCAAAACGCGGAATCAAAATATAAGTCGCTAGAGCGCTATTCCAAAAATCTTAATGACTTGGCCAAACAAGGAAAGATCGACCCTGTAATTGGACGTGATGAAGAAATCAGGCGCGTGTTACAGATTCTTTCCAGAAGAACAAAGAACAACCCAATCCTTCTCGGCGAACCGGGTGTGGGTAAAACGGCCATTGTAGAAGGTATGGCACAACGCATCGTTGACGGCGATGTGCCCGAAAATCTGAAAACCAAAATCCTTATCTCTCTTGACATGGGCTTGCTTGTGGCTGGAGCCAAGTACAAGGGAGAGTTCGAGGAACGATTGAAATCAGTCATCAAGGAAGTGACGGATTCGAACGGACAAATTATTTTGTTTATTGATGAAATCCATACGCTCATCGGGGCAGGTGGAGGTGAAGGTGCCATGGATGCTGCCAACCTCCTGAAGCCAGCGTTGGCCAGAGGCGAACTTCATGCCATCGGTGCAACAACGCTGAAGGAGTATCAGAAATATATAGAGAAAGATAAGGCACTCGAGCGCAGGTTCCAGGCTGTGATGGTTAATGAACCGTCAATTGAAGATTCCATATCCATACTCAGGGGTATCAAAGAAAAATACGAACTGCACCATGGCGTACGCATAAAAGATGATGCCGTCATAGCGTCTGTTGAATTGTCCGGTCGGTACATCAGCGATCGATTTTTGCCGGATAAGGCAATTGACCTGATGGACGAAGCTGCCGCCAAGCTCAGGCTCGAAATGGATTCTCTTCCTGAAGAACTTGATGAGCTGAACCGCAAGATCATGCAGTTGGAAATTGAAAGGGAAGCAATACGCAGAGAAAAAGACAAAGAAAAAGAGAGCATCCTCAGTAAAGAAATTGCCGAATTATCTGAAGAGCGCAATTCGCTTAAGGCAAAATGGGAAAGTGAGAAGGAAGTGGTGCACGGTATTCAGCACGAAAAGGAAAATATCGACAAGCTAAGGTTTGAAGCTGAACAAGCCGAGAAGGCAGGAGACTATGGAAAGGTTGCAGAGATCCGATACGGAAAAATTACGGAGGCTGAAAAGCGCCTTGAAGAATTCAAGGACGATATGAAAAATATGCAAGGCGAGAAATCGCTACTCAAAGAAGAGGTTGATAGCGAGGACATCGCGGAAGTGGTGGCCAAATGGACAGGCATTCCCGTATCCAGAATGCTGCAAAGTGAACGGGAAAAACTTTTGCACCTGGAAGCAGAACTTGGAAAGCGCGTTGCAGGGCAAGAGGAAGCCATTCAGGCACTCAGCGATGCGGTACGCAGAAGTCGTGCAGGGTTGCAAGATCCTAAGCGACCAATTGGTTCTTTTATTTTCATGGGAACAACAGGAGTAGGCAAAACGGAATTGTCAAAAGCGCTGGCCGATTACCTGTTTAACGATGATAGCGCCATGGTGCGTATCGACATGAGTGAATACCAGGAGCGGCATAGTGTAAGCCGGCTGATTGGCGCACCTCCCGGATACATTGGCTATGATGAAGGCGGACAGTTAACGGAGGCCGTCCGCAGGAAACCGTATTCTGTGATTCTTCTTGATGAAATTGAAAAAGCGCACCCTGATGTATTCAATATCTTGCTGCAGGTACTGGATGATGGAAGACTTACTGACAACAAAGGTCGGGTTGCAAATTTCAAGAATACCATTATTATCATGACTACTAATATTGGTTCTCACCTCATCCAGGAAAATTTCGAAAAAATAACGCCTGAAAATTATTTCGATGTCATGGAAGACACCAAAGATGAAGTTATGGCTTTGTTGAGGAAGACCGTGCGGCCCGAATTCGTTAACAGGGTTGATGAGATTATCATGTTCAGACCATTGAATCAGGCAGATATTCGCAAGATTGTAGACATACAAGTGAATTTGGTACGCAAACGGTTGGAAGATGCTGGTGTGAAAATTGAAATTTCAGATGCCGCAAGGGATCGCCTGTCAATACTGGGATTCGACCCTCAGTTTGGTGCAAGGCCTTTAAAGCGGGTAATGCAGCGTGAAATCCTGAATGAACTCTCCAAGCAGATATTGGCAGGGAAGATTCATAAGGATTCTGTAATCTTTGTTGATCTTAAAGATGAAATAGAGTTCGTTTTCGAGAACCTTGCGGTGGCGGAAGTTGTTTAATAAATGGTTTAAGGATTGGTGAGTCTCTCCTATCTAGTGGAGGGACGTGTTGGTTGAGGGGTTTGGTTTGAAGCCCCGGGGTGGTTCCCGGGGCTTTTTGTATTAATATCAAATACAAGAAAGGAGCCTTCCGATGGTCAAAAGTTAGGGTCGGATAAAACTTTAAGCCATGGTCCCTCTTCTTGTGAACAAAAGGGTCCTTTTCAGTCAATATTCAACTTTGAATAGCTCAGCTTTTTGCCCCTTCTCTTCTGAAAGGAAGAAATTCAAACCCAAATACTACCATCTAAAGCCGATAGGCATACGTAAAGGAAAACAACCAGTCAGCAAAGGCAGCATCACCCTGGGTAAACTTTCCTGTTTGCTCGGTCAGTGTTCTGTCTATGGTATTTTGTGTGCGATTCCTCTCCAACGCGATTGGAACGCTGATTCCAAAGCTGTGTCGGCCTGAAATATATCCGGCGGCTGGCTCCAGTGAAATAATGTAACCTGGTCTTCGAAAGCCATCGCTTTTGCCCAGCAGGTCATTCCATGGAATACCTTCAAACCTGGCACCCAATGAAAATGCAAAACGTTTTACCGCATAACGGGCCCCAACTCTTAACAAAAACTGGTCTGCCACAGAAAATTCGTTGGATAAAGGAATACCAGCGGTAAGGCTGTTGCTGCGCAGGGTCCCATTTGTGTTTCTGGGATTCGAAAGGTAGAGTCCTGTGGCATAACCGGAAAAGTATGAGGTAAACATATAGCCTGCGTCAAACTCGACGATAATGCCAAACCCTCCATCCCCCAGTTGCACAGACTGATCTACAGGTTTGTATACAAGGGAATCCTCTCCCTCGCTATTCAGCTTGTGGAAGTAGTCCTTTGTGTTGTAATTCCCCGTTGGAAGTTTGACACCTAATCCCAGGGTAAGATTCAGCCTGTGGTTTTGAAGCACTGCATAATAGCCGGATAGGCGAATATCCCCAAATCCTTTGCCTTGGGTATGGAATCTTGGATTCCCCGGCGTATTGCCATAATGTTCATAGAGTGAAGAACGGTCAATATTCAAATACGGAAGCGTTAGGCCAAACGTCAACCGATGCGTTGGCATGTACGAAATCCCAACCAAAATAGAATTATCGTGATTAATAACCTGGGTACCCTGTTCAACGCGCTGCTTTTCTTCCTCCTTCCCCCTAAAATGCCTGAAAGACTTAAAGAACCGGTAGTTCAAAGAAATCTGCCAGGGAGACATAGTCTGTGTCGTATCATAGTTAAGCGAGAAGGACGACATATTGCGCACAGCCACACAGCCCTGCGCACGTGAATTATGGTTTGCAACAATAAACAGCAACAACAAAAAAGTATATGCCGATATATATCTAGTCATATTGGAAATGTTTAATTCAAACAAAAGATTAGAACCTCAGCAGTAAACCCGGGCTAAGTTAGGCTACCTAAGCGGAGGAAATTTCAATCGGGAAGATTGAAGAGACTGAATGAATTAAACCTTGGGTGGTGGAGTGTGGATTGGATAGTTCTTCTGGATAAGCGGAAATTGTTCTGTTATACAAGGAATCAACTGACACCACCCCTTTCCTGATGCGCTTGTGGCAAACGCGGTCGTACTGTAATCCTTAAAGAGCTTGCCAAATAAATCCATGGTATGCTTTGCACCGGAAGGCAAATCATTTGCCAGGCTCGCGTATTCATTGAATGCCTCAACAAGGTTCTTCTCATGACGATCCTTAATGCAGACCATGAACAGTGTGTCGTTCTCCAGCCTTTGCTTTACCAGATTGAAGTACTCACCCTGATATTCAAATTCACCATCTACCCTTTCATATCCATCCTGGTGAATTGGATACGGCAAAGAAATTGGAATAGTCAATACAATGAGATCTTTTGAAGAATACTCGTCGGCATCCAGCCGGTGAAGCAGGTCTTTTTTAGCCTGGGAACGCACGCCCCAGAAAACAAGGTAATATCCTCCAATATTAAAGAGGAAAATCAAGAGAAAAAGTATAGAAAATAGCTTTTTCAAGTTTGTCTAAATTAAGGAAACAAGGAAATAAAGCTAGATAGAAATTCCAAACTAACCAAAAAGGTCCAAGAGCGGACTGCTTGATATCAATAAGGATGGCTAATAACTACCCTCCAAAATCATCAAACCTGATATTTTCTTTTGGGATACCCATTTCATCCAGCATTTTCAGAACAGCAGCATTCATCAGTGGCGGGCCACACAGATAATATTCCACATCTTCGGGAGCCGGATGATCCTTGAGATAATTATCATATAAACACTGATGAATGAAGCCAACGTACCCATCGGCATTTTTATCATCAAGGCGCTCTTTCACCTTCCAATTATCCTCGGGAAGCGGCTCTGAAAGACCAATGTTAAACTGGAAATTGGGGAACGCTGCTTCAATTTTCCGGAAGTGATCAACATAGAAAAGCTCTTTCTTCGAGCGCCCGCCATACCAATATGAAACTTTGCGATTTGTTTTTTCCGTATGGAACAAATGGAAAACTTGTGCGCGAAGCGGGGCCATCCCGGCTCCGCCGCCTACGTAAATCATTTCTCGCTGTGTAGGGTTGATATGGAATTCTCCGTATGGCCCAGATATGGTTACTTTGTCACCAGGCTTTCGGGAAAATATATACGAAGAACAAATGCCCGGATTTACATCCATCCATTTATTGTTTGCCCGATCCCAGGGAGGAGTAGCCACACGAATATTCAGCATGACAATGTTTCCTTCTGCGGGATGATTCGCCATTGAGTAGGCGCGGAAAATGGGTTCATCATTTTTCATTTTCAAATCCCACAACTTGAACCTATCCCAATCCGATTGAAAAACATCGGGTTTATGGCCCAACTCGGGATGTGGCGTGATATCCATGGTCTTATAATCTACAGTGATCGGAGGAACATCAATTTGGATATAGCCACCAGCCTCGAATTTCAGTGTCTCACCTGGAGGGAGTTTAACCACGAATTCCTTAATAAACGTTGATACGTTGTAGTTGGAGGCCACTTCGCATTCCCATTTCTTGATGCCAAAGATTTCTTCCGGTATGCGGATATTTAAATCCTGCTTAACCTTCACCTGGCACCCCAGCCGCACGTGTTCCTTTTTCTCCTGTCTGGACAAATGCCCAAGTTCCGTTGGCAGTACGTCACCACCACCATCTTCCACCACACATTTACACATAGCACATGTTCCACCGCCGCCACAAGCTGAAGGAAGAAAGATTTTTTCAGCTGCCAACGTTGTCAGCAAGGAACTCCCTGCTGAGACGGTAAGCGTCTTCTCACCATTGATCATAATCTTTACGGGGCCAGACTGCACGAGCTTCCTCTGGGCAACGAGAAGCATGGTTACCAACAGTAGAATGATAAAGGTGAACGCCACAATAGAGGATACAATAATCATTGGAACTTGTCTTTTAACGGCTACAAATATATTGAGCACACGCTAGAAAAGGCATAAAAACGATAGTTTTTTAAAGAATTAACACAGTGCAAATAATACAAAAAAGCACCAAGCATTGGTTCTAAAGATTCGGGCAAAGGAAAACAAGGCCGTTCTATGGAAGTTGGGAATCCACTAGACTAAAATAGTTTGTTTTGTCTTTACAGTTTCCGTTTGAGGCACCAATGTAGCATTGGGTGCCAAAATGATCCCTACCCCCTCAAGTTTTGACCACGCATTGAGCTTTTCCAGACCTACTTTACCGACCATATATTGCTTGCCGTGCGAAGCGTAACCTGACTCGAATTGCTCGAAGTCACTGATCGAGATTTTGGTACTCTGATCAAAGCTAACAAATGCCTCAACAGTCAATCGATTTGAAAATGACAAATCATGAAGCTGATGGAGCTTCTTGTATTCATATTGATAATCGTAGGTTAGCGCAGAAATATCCGAAAGAACGGCGGAACCCGTTGGATAGCTTCCCGCACCTTTGCCAACAAATAATTGCTGTTCGGCGAAAGCGCTTTGGACCTGAACGGCGTTGTATTCATTCCGCACCGCATAAAGTGGGTGCGCTGACTCAACGAACTGAGGGGCGACAAAACCAAATACCCGATTTTCAATTTTAAAAGCACGGGCTATCAGTTTAATGGCATAACGATTGTCGCGTGCAAATTTCAAATCAAGATCAGAAATGCGATCTATACCGATGTTGATTACATCTTCAGGCTTGACAAAAACACCAAATGTATGCGTTATGGCGATTACCAACTTAAATTTGGCATCAAAGCCTTGTACATCAAGACTTGGATCTGACTCGGCAAAACCCAGTTCCTGGGCTTTTTTGAGCGCGTCGGCATAGCTTGTTTTTTCCTCGAAGACTTTTGTAAGAATATAGTTTGTGGATCCGTTGAAAATGCCTTCAATACCTGCTAGCAAATCATTGTCATAGTATTCCTCCAGGTTTCGGAGTATGGGGATGCTTCCACAAACGGAACCTTCGTAAAGTACCGGCTTTCCGTACTGCTGCTGGAGCTGATATATTTCCTCCAGGTGCTCCGCCAGCATTTTTTTGTTGGCGGTCACCACGGCCTTACCATTTCGTAATGCAGTCTTAACGATCTCGAACGCCGCATCAGCGTCGTCTATTAATTCGACGACCACGTCAATATCGGGATCAGTAAGTATTTCCGTTGCATTGAATGTGAAAAGGCTTGCAGGCAAAGGCCTGGTTTTATTTCTATGCTTTACGCATATTCTTTTTATCTCAGCCTTGATGCCGGGTGTTTCATCCAGTACATGATAAAGCCCCTGGCCGACACATCCAAATCCGAACAACCCCAACTTAAGGTGACGATGTTTTGTATGATTATTTATTGGGGTGTTATTCTTTTCTAATGACATATTGGGAAGTTTAATTGGCTTTACTGGTTACACCTACCAGATCCTCCAAAAAGAATTTTCTGATATGATTACTAAGCTGCTCGAATTCTACCAGGAAGCCATCATGGCCATAGAGCGAATTCATGATTACAAGCCTGGCATGCGGAATGGTTTCCGCGAGATATTTTTGCTCACGCAGGGGGAACAAAATGTCGCTGTCGATACCAACGACAAGCGTTTTAGCTTTGACTAGTTTTAATGCAGACTCAATGCTATTGCGGTTTCTCCCGACATGATGACTATCCATCATTTTGGAAAGTCCCCAATAGGTAAAAGCATTGAACCGGTTGGCAAGCTTTTGGCCCTGATAGCGCTGATAGGTTGAGGCCCTGTAGTCATCAAGTTTTTCGCTACTTTTCTCAGCCTGGGTTTGGGCATATGTATCATAGTATCGATAGGAAAGCATTCCAATTGCCCTGGCGGCTTTCAGCCCATCGAGGCCCGCACGCTGGTCGTTTTGCTTCCAGGTACTATCGGCTTCTATTGCCAGGCGCTGAGCTTCATTAAAAGCAATTCCCCATGGAGAATGAAGGGCATTGGTTGCAACGGGAATAATATGCTGAAAAACATCAGGTTGCTCAATTGCCCATTCAAGCACTTGCTGACCGCCTAACGAACCTCCGATGAGGGTATGAATTTGTTCAATCCGGAGTTCCAATCGCAATAAATCGAAGGCCCTGACAACGTCACGATTGGTAACCGTAGGGAAATCATGAAAATATTGCTTGCCAGTATCCGGGTTGAAAGATAAAGGACCGGTAGATCCATAACATCCTCCCAATACGTTTGCACAAACGATGAAATATTGGCTTGGATCAAAGAATCTTCCTTCATCAAAAAGGCCACTCCACCAATCTGTAAAGTCGGGGCTTCCTGTTAATGCGTGGCAAATCCAGACTACGTTGCTGCGATCTGCGTTGAGGGTACCCAATGTGGTGTATTTAAGTTGGAAGCCTGGGAGAGATTCTCCGGCTTCCAACGAAAATTTTTGCTTATGATGAAATGTGTGATTGTGTTTTTCCATAAGTAGTTTGATCCACCACGATGATTGGTGGTGGCAAGTGCGAAACTTAGTTCACCAATTCGCCTTCGAATACTTTTTCAAATGCCTGCTGAAGATCTGCTTTTATGTCATCGATGTGTTCAATACCTGCTGATATACGAAGCACATTAGGCAATACACCAGATGCGATCTGCTCCTCCTCGCTAAGCTGTTGGTGCGTTGTTGCCGATGGTTGTATGATCAGGGTCTTTGCATCGCCTACGTTGGCCAGATGGCTTACCAGCTCTAAACTGTCAACAAACTTTGTGGTGTGCTGTTTTGTGCCTTTGATACCAAAGGAGAGAACAGCTCCAAAACCATTGCGCAGATATTTTTTGGCAAGTTTATTATAAGGGCTGCTATCCAGGCCAGGATAATTTACATGTTCTACAAGTTGATGTTTTTCCAGCCACTGTGCCAACGCCAGCGCGTTGTCTACCGAACGCTGTACACGCAGTGATAATGTCTCCAGACCCTGGATCAGCAGGAAAGAATTAAATGGACTTAGCGCCGGTCCAAAATCACGAAGACCTTCAACGCGTGCACGAATAATAAAGGCAATATTCGGAAGTCCAAGCGGATTACCCTCTCCGAAGACATCCCAGAACTTTAAGCCATGGTATCCTTCAGATGGTTCAGTGAACTGCGGGAATTTCCCATTCGCCCAATTATAGTTTCCACCGTCTACAATTACACCACCGATTGAAGTTCCATGACCACCTATCCATTTTGTTGCGGACTGCACTACTACATGGGCGCCATGTTCCAGCGGGCGGAAGAGATATCCGGCGGCACCGAATGTATTGTCAACAACAACGGGGAGATCGTGTTTTTTCGCTACTGCTACAATTGCTTCAAAGTCCGGAATATTAAAGCCAGGATTCCCTATTGTCTCTAGGTATATTGCTTTCGTCTTTTTGTCGATAAGTTTTTCAAAAGATTCGGCTTTGTCACCGTCAGCAAAGCGTACATCAATGCCCAGACGCTTAAAAGCAACTTTGAATTGATTGTAAGTGCCTCCATAGAGAAAAGATGTAGAAACGAAATTGTCACCCGCTTGCAAGATATTGTTCAATGCAATGAATTGTGATGCCTGTCCTGAGGCAACAGCTAAAGCAGCCACACCACCCTCTAATGCGGCAACGCGTTTTTCGAAAACGTCGGTTGTCGGGTTCATGATCCGGGTATAAATGTTGCCAAATTCTTTCAGTGCAAAAAGATTAGCCCCGTGTTCAGAATCCTTAAATGTGTAAGATGTTGTTTGATAAATAGGTACCGCACGAGAACGCGTTGTAGTATCAACTTCCTGACCGGCATGTAATTGTAGGGTTTCGAAATGTAAATTTGACATGGTTATAATTGATTTATGGTTGTGTGTTTATTTAGATTAAGTATGGATCAACTTAGCCGTGACCAAAACTGCCTGTCACATGGCAGGGTCTTAAGCTAAGGTGTTGCTGAAGATTTGTTAAAATCAGAATGCAGCAACATCAAGCGTAACAACAACACATACACGCATTGTTGTAAAACTCGCAACAAATAAAATCACGAAGATTTTTCAAATAAGCGCGCAAGCTTTGTAAGCTTGAAACAATAATAGAATTGGCAATGAGTTCTTTCATTTTTTAACCGGTTTATATTTTCTGCCATCGGCAGATCAGGATTTAGCACCTTTCAAATTATTCGGAGGTTGCTAGCGTTTCTCAGAGCCTGTCTCTCCACGCTTCTTTATAAATCAATTAAGCAGATGTGCTTATTCGACTTTGATACCACAAACGTATATCCTGGGATCGTTGTTTCCAAACGTTGTTACTATTTTTTATAATATCATGCTCACGGCTGTTAGGCATTATCATTAAAATTCAGCGCTGTGGCTGGTTAGAACGTTTGTTTTTTAATTAATGCAATTTGACCTGCATGATACAAGTCGTGGTGGATAATGCCGTGAAGGAGTGTGTAGAATGAGTAGTTATAGGAAATATGAGGCACTACCTCATGCAATCTGGAATCATCAAATGCCAAAATCGCCTCCAATAGTTTCAGCTGACTTCTATTCAACTCCTCCACTGCAACTGACCAATCTGCCGGGACCGGAAAATTCATTTCTTCCGCAACTTTGTAGTGGACATCACCTCCCAATTTCTTAATAACAAAAATCCTCCAGGCGGTCATGTGCGCTACCAGTTCAGCGATGCTGTGGGAACCAGGCAGTCTGTGTTGTGATTGCCTGGACGTTATGTTTTCGAGTACTTCCTTCACTGCCGGTCCATGCCATGCATTTTTTTCGAATGTTCGCTGAAGGAGGTCATGAATGTTTTTAACTTCGTTTTCCATATTTAAGCAACTAGAAATCCCCCGTGTTCGTTAAGGATATTTCATTCTGCGAATAGTAAAAGTACTATGTTAACATCCCGCCGTCTACCTGTATCACCTGGCCGGTTATGTACGTTGACATATCAGAACCCAAGAAGATACATGCGTCAGCAATATCTGCAGGTTTACCTCCGCGTCTCAAAGGAATGGCATCACGCCAGCTTTGTACTGTTTTCTCATCGAGTTTAGCCGTCATTTCCGTTTCGATAAAACCAGGCGCAACAGCATTTGAACGTATCCCACGGGAACCTAATTCAAGGGCTACGGATTTTGTAAATCCTATAATACCGGCCTTCGATGCCGCATAATTGGCCTGCCCTGCATTACCTTTTAATCCTACCACTGAGGTCATATTGATAATGGAGCCGCTTTTTTGCTTCATCATTTGTTTCGTCGCCGCTTTTACCGTGTTGAAACATGACTTCAGGTTTACTGCAATCACTTTGTCCCACATTTCTTCAGTCATTCGAAGTAACAGACCATCTTGTGTTATGCCCGCATTGTTGATCAGGATATCCAGTGCACCAAAATCAGCAATCACAGCACCAATTAATTTTTCAGCCTGCGTATATTCAGAGGCATCTGAGCGGTACCCTTTTGCATTAATGCCTTTCGCGTTAAGTTCCGACTCCAATGCCTGGCCCTGTTCTACGCTGGACAAGTACGTGAATGCCACGTTAGCGCCTTGCTCAGCAAAGGCAAATGCGATAGCCCTTCCAATTCCCTTGGAAGCCCCGGTTACGAGGGCAATTTTTCCTTGCAGTAATTTCATAGAAAGTGCTCACAGCCCACGGTCGACTGTCAAGGTTTAATTCTCCGTTAACATTTCAAAAATAGCCAAATCTATGAGAATTTATCACCTCCAGGGGCCATGTTAGTTGGCAGGGGAGCTCATTAAAAACGCTTATTTTTTTGAAAGCGCGATATGCGGTTTATCTTTGGCAGCGAATATTAAATCCAATATTATGTCAAAATATGATCTGATCGTGATCGGGAGTGGCCCCGGGGGTTATGTAGCTGCAATCCGGGCATCACAGCTGGGCATGAAAGTGGCGGTGGTAGAAAAGGCTGAACTCGGCGGCATATGCCTTAACTGGGGTTGTATTCCCACAAAAGCGCTGCTGAAAAGCGCAAATGTATTTGATTATATTAAACACGCCAGCGACTATGGCATTGAGGTAAAGGATTTTAAACCTGACTTGGCGGGCATGGTAAAACGAAGTCGTGACGTCGCGGCAGGCATGAGCAAGGGCGTTCAATTCCTCTTCAAGAAAAATAAAATTGATCAGCTCGTTGGTCATGGGAAGCTAAAAAAAGGCGGGAAGGTTGAAGTAACAGACGCAGCGGGGAAAAAGACCGACTTCGAAGCAAAGCATATCATCGTTGCAACGGGCGGTCGCTCACGAGAATTACCAAGCCTAAAGATAGATGGCAAGAAGATTTTGGGTTATCGTGAAGCGATGGTATTAAGCCAGCAGCCGAAAAAGCTATTGGTTGTAGGTTCAGGAGCCATCGGTGTTGAGTTCGCGTATCTCTATAACGCTATTGGCACAGAGGTGACTATCGTAGAATTCCTGCCAAGGATTGTACCGGTAGAAGATGAAGAGGTTTCCAAGGCGCTCGATAAATCTTTCAAAAAATCGGGAATGAAAATTTATGTAAACTCGGAGGTAACCAAAGTTGATACTTCCGGTTCAGGCTGTGTCGCGACCGTTAAGACTCCTGATGGTGAAATTAAAATTGAAGCGGATGTTGTCTTGTCAGCGGTGGGCGTATCCTCCAATCTGGAAGGAATTGGACTAGAGGAAGTAGGTGTGAAGACTGAGAAGGGAAAGGTAATTATAGACGACTTCTATAAAACGAATGTTGCTGGTGTTTATGCCATCGGTGATATTGTAAAAGGCCCCGCGCTGGCGCACGTAGCTTCCGCCGAAGGAATCATCTGTGTTGAGAAAATTGCGGGGCAAAACCCCGAACCCCTGAATTACAACAATCTCCCGGGCTGCACCTATTGCTCCCCTGAAATTGCCTCCGTAGGATACACCGAAGAAGCTGCGAAGAAAGCAGGATACGAAATTAAAGTAGGCAGGTTTCCTTTCACTGCATCGGGGAAGGCGAAGGCCGCCGGAGCTGCTGACGGATTTGTAAAAGTGATTTTTGATGCTAAATATGGCGAATGGCTCGGCGCTCACTTCATTGGAGCAAATGTAACGGAGATGATAGCCGAAGTTGTGGTAGCCCGCAAGTTAGAAACAACGGGACACGAGATTGTCAAATCTGTTCATCCGCATCCAACCATGAGCGAAGCGATTATGGAAGCTGCTGCAGCTGCTTATGGTGAGGTTATCCACTTATAGACAATACCATGAAGCAATAAAAAAGCGCCCCGGTTTTTGGGACGCTTTTTTTATTGATGGCTGTTGTCAGGAGTTCTATCAAAAGTCTGATCTGTTCATGCCCGTCTGCAACACGGCTGCGTGCCGCTCGTATTTTTCTTCAATCGTTTTGGCCAGTTCAGCCTCACCATACTTGTAGAGCACCCGTTGTAATTCCCCAAGGATTACCACGTTTACCTGTAGTTCCCTGCCAAGTTCACGTTTTTGAATGTAGTACGTGGCAAGTTCATCAGCACGCTTGCTCATGACGTTGGAGATCTCTATTGCCTTCTCTTTTTCACCAACTTCAAAGAGCATATCCACAGTCTGTGCATTGGTATAATCGTAAGGAATTGATGCATCCGGCATTTTTGCCATTGCAAAAAGTAATACCTCCCGGGCCTTTTCCTTATCCCCTTGAAGAATGAGGAACTCGGCCAGCGAATTAAAGCTGCTCCGATGGTTAAGCACGAAGTTTCTGTAATCCTGGTTATAGTACACCTTCGGATCATCCAGGTTACGAAACTGAAATTTCGTCATCATGTTTTCGTAGCTCACTTTCGTATTTACCAATTCTACCTGATTAAAGGGGCGAGGATTATAAATGGGAAGAATTCTATAGGCATTGCCTTCCTGAACGACGTAGCGGCTCAGATCAACATTGAATTGCGAAAGCGAGGTGTTGTTGACATAGAGGGGGCGTTCCCAATTGGCTGTTGCCAGGACATCGAGCATGGCAAGATCTTTCTTCTCCAGGCCTCCACCTTTAACACGAAGGCGCATTTCCGGTACAATCAGGCTGTCCATGCCTTCCGGGATAATACCCATACGCCTGACTTTCTCGACATCCACTTTCAGCACAATTTCCTTGGTGGGAAGCATATTTCTTTCGCCCCCATAATTGGGATGCAGCAAGCTCCTGTTGTTCGTCTTTACCAATTCCAGGAATTTGACCAGGTCCATTTGTTTAATCCCCGCGTCGTAATAAGGCAGATAGTCGTTCAAACCACTTTGGCCGTAATTTTCAGCGGTAAGGGTATAGGGAAAGGGTTCTGATTCATAGGCCTTTCGCATACTCTGATCAATGTACCAGTCGGTATTATAGTAACTCAATACAATAACACGCACGTCTGTGCGCACTCCTTCCACTTCCTGAGAATACCAAAGCGGAAAAGTGTCATTATCGCCTCCTGTGAACAAGATCCCGTTTGGTGCGCAGGATTGTAAGTAATTAATGGCTGAATCGACTGAGAAATAGCGATTTGATCGATTATGATCGTCCCAACCTTCAGCCGCCATAAGGGCCGGGGCCGACAAGCCGATAAGTGTTGCAATGACGGCAGCTGTTTTCCTGCTTTTCGTAAATTTCACAAACGCCTCCGCCATGGCAATGACGGCAAAACCTATCCACAGGCAAAATGCATAATAGGATCCGGCATAAATGTAATCACGTTCTCGCGGTTCGGTTGGAGGGGAATTAAGGTAAACGACCAGGGCGACGCCAGTTAGTATGAATAGTAACCCGACGACTACAAAACTCCTTGTATTATTTGCCGATTGATAGAACATACCAACTAACCCGAGAATGAAGGGGATCATGAAGAAATTATTGCGACCTCTGTTTTCTGCAAGTATTGTCGGAAGTTTTTCAAACCATCCGGTCGGACTGAGCCAATCAGCATTTTGAATATCGCTTTCGCGGCCGGCAAAATTGAAAAAGAAGTAGCGCACATACATCCAGCCAATCTGGTGTTGGAACATAAATTTCAAATTATCCCCAAAGGATGGTTTTTCACCCTCACTCAATCCCAAGTAATCCCGATAGACACTGGCATGCTGAGGATCACTACTCCAGACACGCGGGAAAATTGTTTGCGCATTTGGTTCATACGTGTATTCAAACTTGTGATCCTTGATTTCATACCGATCCTTTCCTTTTTTATAAATCGGTGCTCCTTCCGTCATACCGATGGGCTGGGAAGTGAAATAAGGGCCGTACAACAGCGGCCTGCTGCCATATTGCTCCCGTTTCAGATAGCTAACGAAGGTCATTACGTCAGACGGATCATTTTCATCGATTGGGGTATTATAATCCGATCGAATCACCACTACCGCATACGATGAATATCCGATAAGAATAAATGCTGTGGCTGAGAGAAAAGTATTGAGCAGAACCTTACTGGTTTTTTGAGAATAAATTATCCCCCAAACCAATCCGGCCAACAAGAATGCGCTGAACACGATTACACCTGAACCAAACGGGAAGTGCATGTTGTTGACAAAGAAGACCTCAAAATGACTGGCAATTGTAGGTAATCCTGGAATGATGATTTCATTGATGAAGAAAATGATCAGCAAACTCGTGATCATTGCCGCGACAACACCCCAAGTTGTTGGCTTATATTTCTTAAAATAATACAATAGCGCCAGCGCGGGAATAGTCACCAGGTTAAGCAAGTGAACACCTATGGAGAGGCCCATCATATAGAAAATCAACAGCAACCAACGGTTCGCTTTCGATTCGTCCTCTATAACATCCCACTTCAGCATAGCCCAAACGACGAAGGCCGTGAAAAACGATGACATCGCATATACTTCTGCCTCCACTGCCGAAAACCAGGCAGAATCCGAAAAGGTATAGGTAAGCGAACCTACAAGTCCAGCACCCACCAAAACCCATATTTTCTCATCCGTCAACTCGTCCGGCTTCGTTATTTTCATGAGTTTGCGGCCAAACAGTACAATTGACCAGAACAGAAAAAGAACTGCGAAAGCGGAAGCCAGGACACTGGTGAAATTTATCCAGTAAGCAACTTTTGTAACATCCCCAAAGGCCAGAAAAGAAAAAAGCCTGCCAATTAACAAAAATAAGGGTGCCCCGGGCGGGTGGGGAACCTCAAGCTTGTACGACACGGCAATAAATTCGCCACAGTCCCAATAACTGGCAGTTTCCTCCATGGTAAGCCAATAGGTCACCAAAGCCACACCGAAAACTGCCCAACCTGCTATGTTATTAATCCGCTGAAATTTCATGATAAGATTAGATCGTGGTACACCTTAAGAAATAAAAGCCCGAAAATAAGGAAATTCTGGTTTCCCTGAGCGTATTTCCGATCAAGGTTTTTGGATTCCTGGAAGACGGGCAAGACCGGAAGACCTGCTTTCTGACTTTCCCGACTTCCGGACTTTTTACTTATAAACAACGACATAAAATAAAAGCCACAAAATAAATATCAGTATGTACGAACAAGACACAATAATCCAAATATACTTCTTGTCTTTTCGCGCGTAGTGTTGAATGCCTTCAACCAACAAAAACCAATAAGCGATTTCAAAAAGATTCAACGCCCTGAGTGGGTATGCCCACCGTCTATCGATGCTGTAATAATCAAAGAAATGCATCAACGAAAATGGATAGAAGGCACTGATATCATTTAATGCAGGATCTGTTTGCACTATCATGAACCATAATATTTTTAATATTTCAGGTATCAGAAAAATATACTCTGCGCCAATCACAACACCCCAGCATTGTGTATAGGTAACCCTATACCCAAACATGAAGCAACCAATCCAGACTACAAAGGCGATGACGGTGAATTTCCAGAGATAAACAAAAGGAATAGAAATGAACTTCAGCGTGCTGATCATTCTTAAGATCATACCTTCAGGACGGTCCTGAAGGAACTCAAACGCGGCTGTTTCGTTTTCAATAAAAGCGATCTTTATATAGAGCAATAGCAAGGTAGCAAGGCACAGCAGCAAAAAGAGTAACCTTTTGTCGGCTGCAAAGAATGATTTAGTTTCGTATTCCATTTGGAGATTCCGGGGCGTAACTATTGGGATCTTTATTTGTTGATTATGGTGTTTTGTCTGTAAGTTTATGATTAACTGTTCTTTATTCCAACCCAATCAGAAAACCAAAGCTGCCGCGGCAGGACAACTCCTTGCGAGCCTTCCTGCCGGCTCCCGTAAGTGGCTATTTATTTTGTTTGTCATATTAGTCGGCAGTCTTGCTGTAAGAGCCCAGGTGGCTGCAAAAAAGGATACCACGATTATCCTGATCTCAGATTTGGGTGTTCAGCTGGAATGCACACAGGCGCTGAACGATCTTTATAATTTTAAGTTTCCACAGGCTGAATACCAGTTCAAGTACCTGAAGGCCCGCTACCCGTGGCATCCGCTCCCATATTTTCTAATGGGTTTGATTGAGTGGTGGAAGATTATGCCAAACACAAAAGATCAATCACACGACGCCTCTTTCTTAGCCTATATGGATTCGACCATTCTTGCAGGCGAAAATCTATACAAGAACCATCCGCCATACAAGATTGAAGCTGCATTTTTTCTGGCTGCAGCATACGGTTTTAAGGGTCGGCTGTATGCAGACGAAGAGCGCAGGAGTTGGGGCAAGGCTGCTTCCGTGGGGAAAACAGCTATAAATTATCTGGAAGTGAGTAAGGAAAAAGAAGGGCTGAATCCGGAACTTCTCTTTGGCGATGCCCTATACAACTATTTTTCAGTCTGGGTTCCGGAAAATTATCCAGCCCTGAGGCCGGTATTGTGGTTTTTTAGAAAAGGCGACAAGGCATTGGGGTTAAAGCAACTCAAGGAAGTTTCATACAACGCCTTCTATACACGTACTGAAGCAATGGTATGGCTCATGCGTATTCTGAACAGCTATGAGAATGATCAACCCAGGGCATTTCAAATCAGTGAATATTTGCGGCAGACCTATCCCGACAATCCCTACTTTCATCGATATTATGCCCGCATGTTGTATTATCAGTCACGATTCACCGAAGCTGAGCCCGTATGCAAGCAGATTCTAGCTTTAATCGACAGTGGCCAGGTGGGTTACGAAGCAACGAGCGGACGTTATGCAGCTTTCTTTCTGGGACAAATTTATGATGCGCGAAAGAAACTGGATGAAGCGAAGAAGTATTATGAATTAGGCATGCGGTATGCGGAACAAGTTGATGCTACCGAATCAGGGTATTATCTGTATTCCATAATTGCATTGGGAGAAATTGCTGAAAAGCAAGGCAATAAGGCTGAAGCTAAACGCTTATTCAAAGAAGCCAAGAAGAAAGCCGGCCGAAAAGACGAAGCATTTAAGAGTGCCAAGCGCAGGTTAAAGAATTTGGAAAAGGGAGATTGAGGATAATCCAAATAATGGAACTACGCGATTTAATTGTAACACCTTTTGTCATCCTGCTGGTTTATGGGATTGCATATACAATACGGTCACGGGTAACCGATGACATAAATCGGGTCTATTTTATTCCAGCTTTGACTGTAAAAATTATTGGCGCGCTAGCGGTGGGCTTCATCTATCAATTTTACTATGATGGTGGAGATACGTTTAATTATCACACTTATGGCAGTCGGGTTATTTGGGATGCCTTTGTGGATTCGCCAGCCAAAGGGATAAAACTCATTATTAACAACGGTACTGACTACGCTAACGTCTACCCTTACGCTTCGAGAATAATATTTTTCACAGATCCCTCTTCATACATGGTAGTAAAGATTGCGGCAATTCTAGACCTCTTTACTTTCTCATCGTACACCGCCACTGCAGTACTGTTTGCGATCTTCAGCTTCATTGGCATGTGGATGTTTTTTCTCACTTTTTATGAGCAGTACCCGCAACTGCACCGGTGGCTGGCGATAGCTTCATTTTTTATCCCTTCCGTTTTTTTTTGGGGGTCAGGGCTGTTAAAAGACACCATAACGCTAGGCGCACTTGGAATAGCGACTTATCAACTCCAGAAGATGTTCATCGTTGGCCGTCGATCATTCTTCAATTGGTTGTTGTTAGGCCTGTCGCTTTATCTTCTTTACTCCATCAAGGTCTATATATTACTCACCTTTCTCCCTGCGGCGATCTTGTGGATCTTTTTGGCAAAACTCGAATCCATCAGGTCAACCATTCTCAAATTCATGGCATTTCCGTTCGTATTCACCGCGGCACTTGCATTGGGCTATTTCGCGATGGTGAAGGCCGGGGAGGACAACGAAAAGTATGCGTTGGCCAGCTTGGGCAAGACCGCACAGGTAACTGCCTATGATATCCGATACTGGACGGGACGGGATGCAGGCTCTGGTTATACATTAGGCGAGCTCGATGGAACATTTGGGTCTATGCTGAGGCTTGCGCCTCAGGCTGTTAACGTAACCTTGTTTAGACCTTACCTTTGGGAAGTAAACAATCCTTTGATGTTGATGTCGGCGTTGGAAAGTTTTGTTCTATTGTGTCTCTGTTTGTTCACCTTGGCAAAAAAAAATATATGGATATTTCGCACGATTGGCAATCCCGATATTTTTTTTGCTGTTGTATTCTCACTGACATTTGCCTTTGCCGTGGGTGTCTCAACTTTTAATTTCGGAACATTGGTTCGCTATAAGATTCCATTGCTTCCGTTTCTTCTTGTCGCGATTGTAGTTACCCTGCATCAATCAAAGAGTGAAACGAAATTGACAGAGTTGGAGACCACCGAATAGCGTTCCAGAATTTTCCTCCTTCCATTTTGGCCCATTTTTTCTCGAAGCTCCTGGTCTTGGATTAGTCGTATCAGGCAATTCTCCCATTGCTCAAGCGATGAAACAAGAAACCCATTGGTTCCGTCATCAATGATGCTGTTGTTGGCACCAACGGCAGCCGCAACAACAGGCTTACCAAGGGACATATACTGAAGGGCTTTGAACCCGCATTTACCTTTGGACCATTCGTCATCCGGCAATGGCATGATGCCGATATCTATTTTCACCAGTTCCGCGACCTCTGTTTTTTCATCCCATGGAATAAATAACACTGATGCTAAATCTAATGACGGCTTTCGATCGGCGATAATAGTGATCTGCACATTGTCAACATTGCGTTCTATTTTCTTCAATACAACTGCAACTTCCTCCAGGTATTTCAATGTTGAGTGTGAACCAGTCCAACCGATAACAATTTTTCCATGGTCTCCAGGTTTTAGGTAGAGGTCAGGATTGTGCCAGTTCTCTGTATCGATAGTTGTCGGATTCCAAGTCACTTTTGCACTATACAGCCTTGCATAATTTGCCAAATACGCATTCCCACAACTCACTTTATATGACCATCGGCAAATCGATCCCGTTTTTTGGCGCCACTTCAGCATGCTAATAATCCATGGTTCATGGGTTCGGTCCGTAAGCCAGATGGCGTCATCGAAGTCGTAAATGATTCGTTTCCTAAGAATTTTAGCCAGCATCCATTCGAAGACTGGGGGACCAACTGGTGTAACCTCCCTATGAATAAATATAAAATCAAAGAATGGTGCATGAAAGAGAATTGCACTTCGCTTTACAAAACCAAACGACAATGCCCATACCTTTCGGAGATATTTTCCCGAACCGAAAAAGATTTGCCAGTTGTGGGTACTTAAAAAACTTTGGACGCGAATTCCATACCCGCTACTGGATAGGACTGCAAAATATTGCTCAAAGCGAAACCGCTGCGATGGCGATGTATTCAATGGATAGGGTACCAGAAACAATATTTTCATTCCATTTCACATATCACAGGTACGACATTTCATCGTAAATTGTGCAAATTTGATAATTTATGCTGAGAATGCCCACTTGTGAAAATATCGTTTATCCCAAAATGGTTTGAAAGCTGATGCACCGAGTGATTAAGGAACTGTTTCGTTCCGCTGGAATCTTGCCATACTTAAAGCACATAAGGAAAAGGTACTTCCCTTCGGCAACGCAGCGGGAAGAAGCTAACTTTATCCCTGAAAGAATGGCGTTTTATAGACAGTTTATTAGCGAAGGTGACCTGTGCTACGATATCGGTGCCAACGTTGGCAATCGGACAGAGATATTCCTTTTGCTTGGCGGGAAGGTTGTAGCCATTGAACCGCAGCAAGAGTGCGTCAAAATGCTTAAGCTGCGGTTCGGGAACAAGATCACCTTGATTCCCAAAGCGTTGGGGGAGGAAGAGTCCACTGCCTTGATGCACATCAGCGAAACCTCTGAAATATCCTCATTGTCAGAAGACTGGATAAACGCTGTATCCCAAGCCAGGTTCAAGCACGAAAGTTGGAATAAGAAGCAATTAGTGAATATCACAACGCTTGACAACATAATCCGGATTAACGGCGTGCCAAAGTTTTGTAAGATTGACGTTGAGGGGTTTGAAGAAAACGTTCTCAGGGGACTTTCGATCACAGTTCAATTCATAAGTTTTGAATATACAGTCCCGGAAAGATTTCCAAGCATCAAGACTTGTCTGGATCACCTTTCCTCCCTGTCATCCTACGAATGCAACTTTACCATTGGAGAACAAATGCAACTAGAGCTTTCTGAATGGATTTCTCCAAGCGAGCTGCTGAGCAAGCTCAACCACGCGGGCGAGGGTTCTTTGTTTGGAGATGTCTATGTTCGCAATGTACAACCATAGTTTGCCATATGCGTTGGATAATCAAACTACTTATTGACCTTTACTTGGCGCCGCTGAGAATAAGCAGTAGGCTGGCCCTGTATGTAAAAGGTAGAATATTAACCTATGAGGAACACTATGCGATAGCCGTCGACGTTATCAGGCGAAAGTTCCCAGGTGACAATGGCACCATCGTAGATATTGGAGCCTACGATGGAGATACAGCCCGCTATTTTGCAAAAAGACTACCATACAATAAAATTCTTGGATTCGAACCAAACCCAGTGCCCTTTGAAAAAGGAAAACAAATAAGCAAGCACTACAACAACGTGGAGTTATTCAACCTCGGCTTTTCAATTGCCGAGGGGGAATTAGATTTGCACGTTACCAGCAATTTGGTCTCGTCTTCACTATTTAGTATTAAAGATTTCAGCGAAATATCTTCCGATAAAATCATTAAAGTCAAGATATCCACGCTAGATACCTTTTTCGAAAGCGAAGACAACATCCTGCTCCTTAAACTGGATACTCAAGGCGCCGAATTGGATACTCTGAAAGGAGGAGAAGCCACCTTATTGAAAACCAAACTGGTCCTCACGGAGGTCTCGGTGACAGAAATGTACGAAGGGGGGTGCCTTTACTATCAGCTAGACGAATTCTTACGCCTCCACAATTTCAGGCTCTACACCATTGTTACCAATTACAACAGTGAAGGGACCAAATACTTTGATACGCTATATTGCAATGCGAAGTACTGTTAAGGTGAACGCGCACCCTACGACAGTTGCAAATCGCTCAACCGCCAATGACGAGAATAGATGATCATTTTTTCGCACAAATTTGGCCAACTAGGTAATAGGCTATTTGCATATGCTCATCTAATTGCTAACGCAAGAGCAAATCAGCATAGGTTGGTTAACCTCGCTTTTGATGAGTACGCACAGTATTTCGAGAATACAAAACATAATTTGTTTTGCCGGTACCCACAATCCAAGAGTGCAATACCCGTCAACAGATTGAGAAGCCTTCTCTTTATTCTCAACAAGGGTATCATCAAGTTGCTTCGCGCCGTCTCTTTTAACAATAGCTTCTTTCACGAAGTCGTGGTGGCAGACTTGCCAGAATATCAATTTCAGCGTGGACAATACTGTGATCTTAATGCACCGTTCATTCAGGTTGCCTTCAAGAGGAAAAATGTTCTGCTGTTCGGAAGGTTTTTCAGGGACTATCGTAACCTGGAGAAATACCAGGACGAAATCCGGGACTTCTTTCGTCCTACTACCGCAATTCGGCAAAACGTCAGCCAATTTCTTTTACTGGCCAGGCAAAACGCAGAGTTGCTAGTTGGGATCCACATCCGTAGAGGCGACTACGAGCAATTTATTAGTGGTAAATATTTCTTTAGTCAGGAAGATTATTTAAGAAAAATGAGGGAGTTGCTGACAACGGGCGATAGAAGAACAATTGCATTTGTGATATGCTCCAATGAGTGGGTCAATCCGGCAGTTTTTAAAGGACTTAATTTCGTCATAGGTCCTGGACATGTAGTTAAAGATATGTATGCCCTGGCGGGCTGCGATTTTATCATGGGACCACCCAGTACGTATACCCGATGGGCTTCGTTCTATGGAAAGACGCCATTGTTGCAACTAGAGAGTTTAGCGCAACAAGTCAGCTTTTCACAATTTTTGACCTTGCCACCAGAACGACTGTTCGATTTTTGAGCATTCTAGGGCTTTTCAAAATGTTGCCCTTTAGCTCCAAAATGGTAATGATGAATTCGTTGCAGACACCAGCGTTTTAATAACCAACCATTGGGCGCAACAGCCGTAGCAGGGATAACAGATGGAGAGCCGCTGGTCCCTCTGAGCCGCAAAGGCTCAATCGAAAAATATAATTGACGGACTGATCAAAACGTAATAAATTGCGCGCCGGTGCGAGTATTTGAACTCAATGGTTCAACAGGTAAATCAATGGCGATGGATGACAATGTGGAGCACGTAATAGATGCCGAAAAGGTAAAATTCTTCGACTGGCAGGAGTTATGGCGTTATCTTGACCTGTTCTATTTTTTCACTTGGCGTGATGTAAAGATCAAATACAAACAGACGGTGCTTGGTTTCTTATGGGCAGTGTTGCAACCCCTGCTCATGATGGTTGTATTCACCTTTTTCTTTGGCCGGGCGCTCAATGTACCTTCGCAAAATTTACCCTATCCGGTTTTTGTCTTTTCGGGCTTGTTGCTTTGGAATTTATTCTCAACGGGTCTTACCAATTCCGCCAACAGCATGGTCAACAATGCACAAATTCTCAAGAAGATTTATTTTCCCAGGCTCATCATTCCAGTGTCATCTATTCTGGTTGCCTTTTTCGACTTTGTCATGGCTCTTGTATTATTCTTGGTCCTTTTGATCTACTATCAACAAGCGGTTTCATGGCATTTCATTTGGAGCTGGCCTCTTGCCTTGACACTGACTTTGCTGGCATCACTCGGGCCTGGGTGCTTAATGGCAGCCTTGAATGTAAAGTATCGTGACTTTAGATACGTCATTCCTTTCCTCATACAGATCTTGTTTTTCTTAACTCCGGTGATTTATCCGATCTCAATTCTTAAATACCCTTTACTTCAATACTTGATAGCCCTTTCGCCGATGTACGCAGCGGTAGAATTATTCCGCCTTCCGTTGACCGGCGCAGTCCTTAACATGCCTCTTGTGTTAACCAGCCTGATTGCATGTTTGGTATTGCTTTTCACCGGCCTTATCTACTTCAAAAGAACTCAAGACTTTTTTGCTGACTTCGCCTAATTACGATGAAACCAATTTTAGAAGTCCAGAATCTGTCAAAAAGATATAAGATCAGTCATCTACCCAAGGCCTATTTAAGCCTACGTGAACAAATGCTTACCGCTTTTCGAACCAGCGGGAATAGCAGCGAAGAATTCTGGGCGCTAAAAGATGTTACGTTTGAAATCAACCCAGGTGATTCTGTTGGCATTGTTGGAAGGAATGGTGCTGGAAAATCCACGTTACTAAAAATACTTTCCAAGATTACCCCTCCAACAAATGGAAAAATCATTTCTCGTGGGAGAGTCGCCAGTTTGTTGGAGGTAGGCACAGGGTTTCACCCTGAACTCACGGGAAGAGAGAACATCTATTTTAATGGCTCTTTGCTCGGGATGAGGCGAAAAGAGATTAGAAAAAAGTTCGATGAGATTGTCGATTTTAGTGGAGTAGAAAGATTTCTGGACACCCCCTTGAAGCACTATTCAAGCGGGATGCAATTGCGTTTAGCTTTTGCTGTTGCAGCATTCCTTGAACCCGAAATTCTGTTACTTGACGAAGTACTTGCTGTGGGTGATGCTGAGTTTCAGAAAAAGTGCCTTGGTAAGATGGAGAATATAAGCAAAAGCGGCAGGACCATTTTGTTTGTTAGTCACAATATGCAAGCCATATCGAATCTTTGCACCAAAGGAATTTACATTTCGGACGGGCGAATTGATACGCACGGTTCCGTGGGCCAAGCAATTGACGCATACCTGAAAACCGGGCGGGTTTCGCCATCCAGAAATACGTTACTTTCTCAGGTACAAAGCATCAAGCCGGACAAAGACTTTAGGTTGTTAAGCGTCTCCCTGCATCAGGATTCCACCGAAATTTTTGGCAGCGCCGTGAATGGCAAAGAATTGGAAATCCGGGTAGACTATGAGCTCTTTAACAGAATAAACGGTTTTCGTGTCTTTCTTGACGTTTGTGATCAATTCGGCACGATTGTGTTTAGGAGCTTTCACGACGAGTCAAATGCAGTGACTTTTCAGCCCGGGCGGCATTCTTCGCGGCTCAAATTACCTTCGAATTTTCTGGCTCCCATACCTTATGATTTTAAGCTTCAGTTTGGTATACACAATATTAGGATGATGGAACCTGCCGAAGGTTTTGTCTTCGGTATCAATATTGAACATAGCGGGACCTACAATAAGGCATATCACGGACAACACACCGCGGGACTGATTTGCCCTGTATTCCCGTGGACGATTCAACATGGATAACAATTGATATGGATTTCTACAGTCAACATGGTGAGGACTTTCTTTTGAATAAGATTTTTGGAGGAAAAAAGAACGGCTATTTTGTCGAGATCGGGTGCCTGGATGGCATTGAGTTCAGCAATACCTATCACTTTGAAAGGAAAGGGTGGAGGGGTTGTTGTATTGAGGCGCATAAGGATTTTATTGATTCGCTTCGTAAAAATCGCCCCAAGTCAGCGATTGTACATTGCGCAGTGGGTGAAGAAGACAGGGACAATGTGACCTTTTACGCCAATAAGGTTGGCAGCTTATCGACGCTTGACAAGAGTGAGGAGGATCGGTGGAAAAAGCACTATACAAAGGATTTTCATGGATTCGAAGAACAACAAGTATCCATGAGAACAATGACCACGGTGTTTAACGACCTGGCGCTGACGACGATAGATTTCATTTCACTGGATATTGAAGGCTATGAAGTAAAAGCACTATCCGGCCTGGATTTTGCAAAGTATAGTCCGCGTGTTTTTGTCATTGAATACAAAGATCAATCTCACAAACACCAACTCGAGCAAATTTTATTTCAGCATCAATATTACTTCCTCTCGCAAGTAGGCTGCAATCTATTCTATAGCTTGAAATATGATGATAAGAAAATCATTGATGCCGACTACGGCGATGTACAGCTGATCAAAATTGGTCAAAATGGCTTGGCGGAAACAACCAGCATTAAGCTCGCGAAACCCACGCATGTGTCCCGGATAAAGGCGTTTATCAGACGCATAGGTTTCGGCAGGATCTGGGATTCGATTAGACGACGAAAGTAATCTTTCTCCGTGATACGCACCTCACCTACTGTCATGAATAATACAAACAATATCCCATGCACAATTTGCAATTCTTGTAACATCAAAGAATTGCACACTCTTTCGGGTGGCGTGAAGATTATGGTTTGCTTCAACTGCAATAACGCTTTCACATTTCCAAAACCAGTAATACCGGACTACTCCTCCGAAGATTTTCAAGCGCGAAGTGCTGAGACGCAGTCTTTGACTTACGTTGACCAGCTTCCTAAGGAGATAAAGTTCAGTTACAACATCCAGTTGGACATTATTGAGAAAAAAATCAAGAAAGGTTCATCCATATTGGAAATCGGCGGCGGTGAAGGCATTTTCCTTGATCTTGTTAAAAGCAAGGGCTATGCCGTTGACCTTATTGAGCCCAGTATTAGTGCCTCCAATCGAGCACGAAAACGAGGCCTCAATGTCCACACCAATTACCTCAGCGAAGTCAAATCCGATAATAGATATTCGTTGATTTGTATGTCTCACGTTTTGGAGCACATGGATGATCCCATAGGAACCTTGAAACAACTCCGTCCACTACTGCAGCCCGGTGGATTCATTCTCCTGGCACAAAGTAATTTTCAGGGAATGATGCCGGTATTACTTAAGAAAAACTGGTACGCATGGCTGCCAGAACAACATTTCACGCACTTTTCCTTGAAAGGCTTAAAGTTCATAGCAAGTAAATCTTCAATGACTATTGTTGACTATCGATATTCCAGGCTGGTACATAGCAACACCCTGTATCACCGCATCCTTAAATACATACCGTTTCTTCAGGATCAAATTCACATACTATTTCAAGCACAATCAACAGAAAAGTCTACTCAATTTACGACCAAAAAAAATAAACTTCTGAACTAACCTTATCACAACAGAGGTCTCACAACAACAATGTTCGGCTATACAAAACAAATGGTATTAAAAGGGAAGGAATTTGCAAGGCAACTACCAGTAAACTTTTTGGCCAAAAATGCAGTTCATTTTAAATCCAACCTTAGTTATATATGTCCCGATATTTTTTTGTACTATTTTAAAACAGTTTGTATGATGCCAGATGGAACGTTGTTCCTATATAAAGTATGGCCACTGGCATTAAGTTTCCCTTACTTCAAGAAAAGGATTCAACATCATAGTATGAAAGGCGTTATTGACATACAGCGGCTCTGGCGTAAACGTAAAATTAAGACGCAGGGGATAAGATATTTGGTTGTACACGATCCATGGACCTCAAATTACTACCATTGGATGACGCAAGCATTGCCTCGATTGCTCTTGGCCCAAAGTCAAAATCTCCCGTTTGTGCTGCTTCTCCCCGCCAATCACTGTTCGGAATTTCATGTCAAAAGCCTGCTTATCTTTAATATCAAGAATTGGGTACCACTCGAAACCGATAGAACCTACTTCGAAGTACACGATTTAATTTTTCCGTCGCATGATATCCAGATCGGCGATTACCACGACGACTTAATACAAGAATTGGCCGCCAGGCTAAGACCCATAAATCCTCCGGAATCTGAATGCAGCTATCTATTTATTCACAGAGGCTCAAAGTCCTCCAGAAACATAATCAATGAGGATGAGGTCCTGAACGTTTTTTTATCCTGGGGGTTTAGCGTGGTTAGTTTCGAGAATTTAACCTTCGAAGAGCAACGCGCAATGGCTGGCAACGCGACGATACTTGCTGGGGTCCATGGTGCCGGGCTGACAAACATGCTTTTTATGGACAAGGGCGCAAAGGTCCTTGAACTAACCAGCGTGCTGAACGGTAACCAATACTATTACTACACGCTGAGCAACGCCCTTGGCCACGACTATTTTTATCAAGAGTGCACACCAGAAATTGAAGGAAAATCCATTCAAGAGGCAAATATACTTGTTGATTTGGAGCTCCTCAATTCTAATATTTCGCGTATGGTCAACCCTGTTCATGATTAAGCTGAAAGGAATATATACTATTCGTGATACAAGACATCCATATTATTGGGATGTCGTATTCGAATGGGAGGATGAGCTCTCCAGGGCGCTTGATATTCCACTGATACGGGTTGGCGAAAAATACGATAAACTGTACAGATCGTCTATCTCAACCAGAATTCTAAACAGGCTGAATTTTTACCAATGGAAAGACCGCTTCTTATTTAACCCATCCGGCTACTACATCGCTTTCCATATTGGCCCACCGGGCATATATTCTTTTCACAGTAGAAAAGATGTAATCCCCATTATTATAGACTTTTGGAAGTCAGAAAATCTGAAGAAATTTGAATCAATATTTTCCCTGAATAAATTTGTCTTCGTTACAAGCAAGGAGGTATTCAATTACCTTACTAGCCAGAAGCTAAAGATAAACCTCGCCCACCTTGCCTTGTCACTGCCCGACAAGTTGATGGCCGATTACTCCAATCAACAAAGACCCTTTGATCTGATTCAACTTGGAAGACAAAATGAAAAACTTACTGCTTTTACAACTCGGCTGCTTGTCGATTTTCCGGACATCAATTATGTCCATGGTCAAACAATCGATGGGAAACTACAGATGATCTCCAGCCGTCACGGCACGCTGGGAGAGTTTTCCAGCCGCGAATCTTTCATCACCTTGTTAAAAAAAGCAAGAATCAGTTTGCTTTCAGCTCCGGGTCTCGATGCTGACTCCAAACGGACGGGTGGTTTCTCGCCTGTAACTCCGCGATTTTTGGAAAGTGCTGCCTGTGGGTGTAAGTTGATTGGCATTTACCCGGAGAATGACGATTTTGTGCACTACGGAATAAATAACATATGTGCAAACGTGAAAACCTACGAAGAATTTCAGAGCCTTGTACTCAATTATTTGAAGGACCCTACGATTCCAGACTATCGCGAATTCTTACTCACCCACCTAACGACCCAAAGAGCAACTCAGCTCCTTGCCGCAATCTCTTGATCCTATGCACAGCGATATCGTATCCATTGTTGTAACGTCCATTTTTGGCCCCAATAAGTCATTACTGGCCCTGGCTGAAGGAGCAAAAAAAAAGGGCTGGCAATTCATTGTCGTAGGTGACGTGTCGTCGCCTAAAGACTTTTCCATGGAACATGTTACGTACTACGACATAGGCCAGCAGCACAAACTTCACTTCAAGCTTGTTCCACTTTGTCCCGAGCGGCATTATACAAGAAAGAACATCGGTTATTTAATCGCCATCTCAAACGGAAGCCATGTCATTGTTGAAACCGATGACGATAACATACCCAATCCGGAATTCTGGCAGCCTCGTCATAGGTCCGTTCATGCTCGCGAAGTGCAAGGATCGGGCTGGATAAATGTGTATAAGTTGTTCAGTGCGCTGAACATCTGGCCAAGGGGGTACCCGCTCGAAGAAATACATTCAGACAATCGGCAATTCCAGCACTCAGCCATTTCACAACAAGTATCCGGTCCGATTCACCAGGGACTAGCTGACGAAAATCCAGATGTAGATGCCGTTTTCAGAATGACCCAGGAATTGCCAGTCGCATTTGAGAAGAATGGATACTTCCATCTTGGCAAGGGTGTGTGGTGCCCGTTTAATAGTCAGAATACAACGTGGTTTAAGGAGGCCTTCCCGCTGCTTTATCTGCCCTCATTTTGTTCGTTTAGGATGACAGACATCTGGAGAAGTTTTGTCGCCCAACGGATTGCCTGGGAGTGTGATTGGGGATTGCTCTTTCACGAGGCAACCGTGTGCCAGGAAAGAAATGAACATCGGCTGATAAAAGATTTTGAGCAAGAATTACCTGGCTACCTTCATAACAATAAGATAAAACTCCTCCTCGACGGTCTAACCTTAAAAAAAGGTGTTGATCAAATCGGGAATAATATGTTGTCCTGCTATGAGGTATTGATTAAGAATCATATTATTTCTGATACGAAAGAATTACTTTTATTGGAAGCCTGGCTCAACGATTTGAAATCACTACAATGATGCGCGTTCGAATTGTAAAAGACTGGCCCTATCCTGAAAGCTTTTTTGGGCAAACACCGTCGGGTGATGGGGAGTGGGACGGGATCATGTTTACGGAAGAAAAACTCGCAGTGTGTGACTACCTTATTGTGCTGCAGCGTCCGCCCTATTCAATTAAGGTTACTTGTCCGGAAGGAAATGCCTGGCTCATTACGCAAGAGCCTCCAACAGACTATTTCGATTTTTTTATCAAATCCTTTAAATATTTTGATCGGGTATACTCCTACTACAAGAATATTGACCACCCACATATTCAAAGCATGCAACCTGTCCTACCGTGGCATCTTCTCAAGAGCTACAAAGAGCTGAGTGCAATCACCAAAGAACATCTGTCGCATAAGAAACCCGAGTTAGTTTGGATTACAAGCAACAAGAGTGGGTTTCCCGGCCAGAAAGCAAGAATGCTACTGAAGGAGTACATGCAAGCCTCCCATTTTGATTTCCATCTGTTTGGTTCGGGATTCACACCTATCCACGATAAATTCGACGGCCTCTTTCCGTATCAGTACGCGTTGGTGATTGAAAATTATTCCACCGATCACTACTGGACTGAGAAACTTGCAGATAGCTTTTTGTCCTGGTGTTTACCCTTTTACTGGGGCGCTGGCAATTTGGAGACATACTTTGATCCGGATAGCTTTATCAGAATAGATATACATGATCCAGAAAGGGCTTTGTCAACAATCCGGGATGCAATAAAAAATAACGAATGGGAAAGAAGGCTTGGCGCAATTGAAAAAGCGAGAAATCAGATATTGAATGAATACCAGTTTTTTCCCTATGTAACGAAAATGATCAAGGAACATCGCGCAACAAATTTGCCTATGACAAAAAAAGAACGTTACATCCCCTACAATCCACACCCGTGGGCCAATCATAGAACTAATCAAGTAAAATACTATATTAGGCGGGTATGGAATTTGCTGTTTTCAAGAAAGTGGTAAGGATTGATGGCAAGTACGCATCCACTGAAAATGATAAGTTATTTTACCTACCACGGCAAATTTAAGGACAATTCCTATTTGATTCTTCATTGAGTCCAAACCGATATTAAATATTCAGATGACCAGATGGGAGAGGTACATTGCATTGTCTCTGAGGAGAATCTCCAAACATATAATGGGACTCCCGGATGAGTTCGAAACCACCTCCGAAAACTGCGACTATTTCAACCAAGCAGCTTCGGACCTGATTAAACACGGCCTCGAATCTGAATTTCCATTTGCGGTTTCCCGATTCGGCTACAGCGAACTAAGGGCGTTGCTCACGTATCTTCATATCCGTGGAACGGAAACTGATTTTCACAAGCTACTTTCGTTTGTAAAAGGTGAAAAGGTAGAGCCGTGGTGGCACCCCAACACAATCAAAATAATCACGCACAACGCAGGTCTGTTCCCACGGGAAATCAAGTTCATTGAACAATTTTGTGAATTGCTGCTCCTGGATATGACTGAGATAGATGTTCTCGGTAGTTGGCTGGGTGGCGAAAGAGAAATCAAACCAAGAATGCCCAATACCAAATTCATGCGTTTCCATGACTTTTACCATTTTTTGCATCCGGATCCGTGGACTTCGGCCCTCAAAGACAAGAAAATCCTGGTAGTACACCCATTTTCAAAGTCGATCCAAACCCAATATAGGCTGAAGGATAAGGTGTTCAAAGGAGCTCATCAATTGCCCGACTTTGAGCTAACTACCTACAAGGCGGTTCAGAGTATAGCGGGCAACAGGCCACCTGGTTTTGACAACTGGTTTCATGCCTTGGAGGCCATGAAGAACGATATTTCTAAAATTGATTTCGATATCTCGATTCTTGGTTGTGGGGCCTACGGCATGCCACTGGCCGCATTTATAAAGAGAGATCTCAAGAAAAAGTCAGTTCACCTAGGCGGAAATACACAAATATTGTTCGGCATTAAGGGAAGCAGATGGGAAACTGATCCTACATTTGCCCCTATACTTAATTCTCATTGGGTAAAACCATTACCCGAAGAGACTCCAGATGGACACCAAACGATTGATAGTAATTGCTACTGGTGAATACTGGCTACTCCAGGGAAAATATGGCCATTCAAGACAGTAACCGCCCCTTCTTTTCCATCATTATACCCACCTACAATAGGGCAAAATATCTGCCAATGGCGGTGCATTCATTACTTGTTCAGGATTTCAGGGCATTCGAAATTATCGTTGTTGATGACGGCAGCACGGATGAAACCCACGCAATGATAGCCGATTTGGCGCGGAAGCATCCCTGCATAAAGTACCATTTCAAGAATAATGAGGAACGAAGTATAGCGCGAAACTACGGCATACTTCACGCGACTGGACAATATATCGGATTCCTTGATTCCGATGATAAAGTCTACCCGAATCACCTGCAAGTAGCCCACGGCCTACTGGAAAGAAATGACTTTCCTGAAGTTGGCCATCTAGGATTTGAATCCGTCAGCATATCCGGGAAGAAGATTTCCATTAGCAACCAATTCGACGAGACCTACAAAGAAAAATTGATCCACGAAAATATCACGCACGGAAATGCAATATTCATTAGAGGTGACATTGCCAGAAAAATAAATTTTATTCCAAGTCCCTCAGCAATCCTCTCAGAGGATTGGTATTTATGGTTGCGGCTAGCGTCACGATATCCGTTCTACTTTGATAATACTGTAACGTCTTCGGTAGTGCATCATGATGCGCGCAGCCTTCTGAATATTGATCCTGACAAACTCATTGCAAGCACCAATACAATAGTTCGCTATTTAAAAAGAGATAAACCATTCACAACTGAATACAGGCATAAAACAGGATATCACTACGCGAACCATTACACTTTTCTCACGCTGATCCTGGCCTTAACAAAATCAAGGAGGCTTGATACAGTCAAGTATTTAATTCGAGCGATCTGGTATGATCCCACAGTAATTATAAGGAGAAGATTCCTGGCCTCCGTCAAACACTGGTTTTAAGATCCCATACTTATGCAAACTGAACGGCACCTACCATTTCCAACCTGTGACTGGCTCACAACAGAACGATCCAAATTGTGTTAGTCGACAAGAACGAAAGGATACAATCGCTCGATTTTCTCCGGGGAATTGCCGCTTGCGCGGTAATGCTATTTCATTACACCGCCAGGACGTCCATCTTCCTTTCTGATGGAAACCCATTGCGCATCGCAGGTTCTTATGGACACTTTGGTGTTGAAATTTTCTTCGTCCTTTCGGGATTTGTGATTCCTTATTCCATGTATGCAAGTTCATATAAAATAAGCCTGTTGGGAAAATTCTTACTTAAGAGATCCATTCGCATTGAAATACCTTATCTCGTTGTAATCGTATTGGAGGTAGCATTGATTTACATCAGTTCGTTAACACCCTGGAAAAGCGGTGTAAGTGAAAGGTTGGAGATGAACAACATCCTGCTGCATGCTGGCTACCTCAATGGCATTCTGGAGAAACCATGGCTTATCCCTGTGTTTTGGACCCTGGCTATCGAATTCCAATTCTATTTACTCATTGCAATTCTATTCCCTTTATTTACACGGCCGAGCGTCTTAACGCGCATTTCAATTGTTGCCGGTATCGCTACCCTCAGCTTTATATGCCCCCAGCCGTACCTTTTTTTCAGCCATGCCCTGTTTTTTCTGATTGGCATTGTTGCCTTTATGCGGGCGTGTAAAATTATTCCGTTTCGTGAATTTATTTTGTTGTCTGCCGGTATTTTGCTTTTGTTGTTTTTGCAGCAAGGGCCAGTGTATTTCTTCATTGTAGTGTTGACGACTATTGTGATTTTGTTTTTAAAACCCGATTGGAAATGGGCAAGCTTTCTGGGAATGATCTCATACTCTGTGTATCTTATTCATGTACCCTTCGGTGGAAGGCTCTTGATGCTGACGCAAATGTTTGTCCACAATGAGTGGATTAAGTCGCTGTTGATTGTTGGATTTTTGGCTTCTACCGTACTGGCAGCCTGGCTATTTTATCTATTTATTGAAAAGCCTTCTGTTATTTTGTCAAAAAGAATCACGTATAAGAAAACCCGGTAATTCCGCCATCTTGCATGTATTTGAATATTGACGCATGAAATTCTTAATCACACTCTACAAATACCTACGATTTTGGGGCGGCCCGTACAAATGCATTGTTTGCTCCAGGCGCATTCGGATTTTTTTTCCACTCTCTACCAGCCTTCAACAAAAAGCAAAATCGAACGGTTTTCCATACGACTTCAAAAGAATGGAGACTTTGAATTACGAAATGTGCAATTGCCCATTTTGCCTCTCCAGTGACAGAGAAAGGCTTTACCTGATATTCCTCGACAAATATCTCGCAGACAATAGCAGGCAATATTCAATTCTTGACTTCGCCCCAAACGCTGCTTTTTCAAAAGCAATAAAGGCCTACGGCCATCGCTACACGTCCACTGACTTGTTTCGAACCGACGTCGACATCCAACTAGATGTTTGCGATATGAAAGAAATAGAGAACGAAACATTTGACCTTATTGTTTGTTCACACGTGCTGGAGCACGTTCCCGATCCGGACAAAGGAATGAGAGAAATTCATAGGATCATGCGCCCAACTGGAAAAGCTATCATAATGGTTCCTCTATTTTGGGATGTGGAATCAACAACGGAGGACAAGCGTCACAATACAGACGAGCTCCGTTTAAGACACTATGGCCAGGATGATCACGTGCGACTCTTTGCGCGCACCGATTTTCTAAAGCGGCTACACCTTGCAGGTTTCGATGTCGCGCAGATAAAGCCTCATGAATTGGACCGGGAAAAAATCAGAGAAAACGCCATCGCCGACAATAGTATTTTGTATATCTGTTCAAAATCCTCGTGACTTGATGCACCTATGAAAAGTTCAAGTGCATTGAGAATTCTGATCATTATCCCAAATCTTGGGAGGGGTGGCGCCCAGCAAGTATTTTGGCAACAGATGAATCACCTGGCGCTTCACTTCGAGGTCTTCGGCTGCGTGTTCAATTGGGACGGCGCGTTTGAGCAGGACAAACTTGGAAACATCATCTCGCTTGATGTCCCCGGCGGGAAAACGTGGCTTCAAAAAGTATACTATTTTATCATCCGAATCCTCCGCTTACGAAAGATAAAGAAGGATAGAAAAATAGATATATCGATTAGCCACCTGGAGGGCGCGGATTACGTAAATCTACTGTCAAGATATCTGGATCGCACGATCTGCTGGGTACACGGGACAAAGCGGTTTGACGAGAATATCACCGGAACCATTGGCCTAATCCGACACCGCATACTGATGCCGGTCATTTATCGCCGAGCGCAAAAAATAGTTACTGTCAGTCGTGGCATTCGTGATGAGTTGTCGCGCAGCTATCCCAGCATTGTTCCCTTACTTAAGACAATCTACAATGGATTCGATATTGAAGGGATTCAACAATCCAGCCGGGAAGAGACAGACGAAAACTTTGTCAGATTGTGCGGAACGTCATCTGTTATCATCACGCATTGCAGATTATCCAGGCAAAAAAATCTCACGGCCCTTGTTAGAATTTTCGAAAAGGTGGCCAAGATCGCTCCATCAAAATTGGCCATTCTGGGAGATGGCGAACTTCGGCATGCCATCATAGACGAATGCAGCGCGCTCCAGCTAAAAACCTGGACGTGCTGGGACGGCGCACCCTTCGCTGGCTCATATGACGTCTATTTCATGGGTCAACAACAAAACCCATTCAAATATCTGAAGCACGCACATTTATATGCCATGACTTCCGGCTGGGAAGGGTTTCCACTTGCCTTATGTGAAGCGATGGCGATCGGATTACCCGTAATGGCGGCCGATTGTTTTACCGGGCCAAGAGAAATCATTGCGCCGGACATCAATTCGCAGCAACCCGTGCAAACTCCCTTTCATACACAGTACGGCGTTCTCATGCCGTTAGCTGACCGTATTAACCCGCGTGCCATCGAGCACTGGACAAGCGAAATCGTCAATTTACTAGGTAAAACAAACGTGAGCAAAACCCAAACCACAGCTGGCATTGGTAGAATTCAGGAATTCTCGTTCTCAGAGACAATGGAGCAGACGGTTAGTCTCATCGGAGAAGTTGCCAATGTCAACACCAACGGCAAGGATTTGTAGCCGTCTGTATTCGGCCAAACGCCAAGAGAATGGCATTTCCCACAATTAGAGTCAAAAACAAACCGCGAAAACCGCTAGATTAGGAAACTCTTAATAATTTCGAATCCTAAAATCATGAATTCAAATTAGATGAAACTTATAAACTTTGAGTCATTGCAAAAAGGGGCCGATACCATCCGGAGAGACTATGATTCAAAAACGCCCTTCCACTACACCATGTTCGAAGGTTTTTTCACCCCCCAGGCTGCCGAATTGATTTACGATGAATATCCGGCAATACAGGATGGGAAGTGGGACGGCACGACCTACATAGACCAGAAAAATAAGTTCCAAAAAACAACATTTGAACCCAACTCTATCCTGGAAAATGCTATGTCGGAACTGAATTCAGACCCATTCCTCCACTGGCTGGAAAAAATCAGCGGCATTGACAATTTAAAGGCGGACATGGAATTATTTGGAGGTGGCTTGCATCAGTCTATTGCAGGGGCATTTCTAAACGTTCATGTCGATTATAACATTCACCCAAAAACAAAATATCACCGGAGACTCAATGTTCTGGTATACATGAATAAAGACTGGAAAGATGAATATGAAGGTCATCTGGAGTTGTGGGATTTCTCACAAGGAAAAAAAATTCAACTGGCTAAGTATGCGCCGCTTTTTAACCGATGTGTAATCTTTGAGACAAACGAAATCTCATATCACGGTCACCCAAAGCCCCTGAAAACGCCAAGCGGCGTTAACAGAAAGTCCATCGCCACATACTACTATACCGAAAGCAGACCATTGACCGAAATCGCTGAGGCGCACAATACGATCTATGTAAATACCGAGGGCCTTGCGGGCCAGTTTAAGAGACTCATCTCCGGATCCAAAGCCTTTGTAGAAAGATTCATTAAGCGATAGGAACCCACCATTGAATAAGCCAAAGATCTTAGTTGTCGAGAATGCAATTGCCGTAACCGGAGGCCTCCTGTCCATTGTTCGAAGTTGTCAATATCTCCGGAACTACTTTACATTCACTTTTGTGGTGCCGATGCCCGGTGCAGCCAAAGATTATATATTGAGCAAGGATTTTGAGGTCTATGTCCTTCCAATGAAGGAGATTAGGAAAGACTTTTTTTCCCTGCTCGGCTATTTCCCCGCACTCGTGTACAACGCAATCCGTCTATCTTCGCTAGTGAAGCGGCTTGATGCTGATCTTATTGTCTCGAATGATCTCTACAATCTTGTGCCAGCAACCTATAAATTTTTTGGCGGGGGTTTACCATACATCGTTTACGTCCGTTTTCTTCCTTCTAAATTTCCCCAGGCGTTGGTGCGGGTTTGGTGCTACCTCAGCAAGCATTTGGCAACCGCTACGATCGCCGTTTCGCGGGCTGTAATGAATGAATTAAACTATCAAAAAAATGTTGTGCTTATCGGCGGTGAACTACCTGAAATCCAGGTGGAATACGTACCAAGTTCGGCAACAAAAATTTTGTATCTCGCCAATTTCATAGAGGGAAAGGGCCAGGAGTCCGCCCTTGAAAGCTTCGCACTGCTTTGCACGAAGTATCCCGCATGGAAATTGCGGTTTGTTGGTGGAGACATGGGACTTCAAAAGAACCGGCAATTCAAAGCTTATCTTTTTAAACTATCAAACGATTTAGGGATCAGCCAGCAAGTTGAATGGGCGGAGTTCGAAGTGGATATATCGAGAGAATATTCTAAAGCCGCTATTGTGCTAAACTTCTCCGAATCCGAATCATTCTCTCTAACCTGTCTTGAAGCGCAATACTACGGCAGGCCCGTAGTGGCTACCCGATGCGGCGGACCAAGCGAAATTATTGATCACAACGAGTCAGGAATCATGGTGGACCTAAAGGATATCGCTGGAATGGCAAAGGCAATCGAATACCTGATCAATCACCCGGCAGAACGGGAATTAATGGGCAAAAATGCTTATCAACGGGTCCGGGAAAGATTCTCCTATGAAAATACAGTTGGAAGGTTGAAGAAGGTATATGATTCCGCACTTCTAAAATAAACTTCTACCCACTACTACCAAATAATACCCCTTTTCTCTTACTTTTACCAAATATTATTTGGAATAACCCCGCTATCACAATTATGAAACACATAAAAATAGACGCTACGGACAGGAAGATCCTGGAACTGCTCCAGGCAAATTCAAATATTACAAATGCCCATCTGGCCAAGGAAATTGGACTCTCTCCTGCTCCGACCCTGGAAAGGGTCAACAAGCTCGAAACTTCAGGCGTCATCAAGAGTTATCATGCTGTTTTAGACCCCAGCAGCGTTGGTATCGGGGTAAGCACGTTTGTGATGGTCACCCTGAAAGGCCATAATAAAGAGAATATTGACAAGTTCAATGCGGCCATTAACGGTATTGATGAGGTAATCGAGTGCCATCATATTACCGGTGCCGGCGACTTCATTTTGAAGGTTGTAAGCGCTGATATCTCCGCCTACCAGCAACTGATGCTTGAAAAAGTTTCCAATATTGAAGTGGTAGATAGCCTCCAGTCCATGGTTATACTTTCTACTTTTAAGGACAGTAAGTCCATACCGCTACCTAATGTTTAGCGATCACCGCTTTTTCATTATTCGGGTATGCAGCAAGGCTTGACAACTTAAATTTATTCCTGCTTTATGGTAGTCGAAAAAAACTTAATTCTGGATGCACACCAGATCCGCCAAAAGATCAAACGCATTGCGGTTGAGATTTATGAGCACAACTTCAAGGAAAAAAGCATTGTTGTCGCCGGCATTGAGGGACAAGGGCACATTCTGGCAAAACTCCTGGCAAAGGAAGTCCGGCAAATCTCTCCCCTGGAAGTCATGCTTGTTAAAGTCAGTCTGGACAAACTGGCGCCTCAACAAAGCGAGGTGACGCTCGATTGTGATATTAAATCGCTGAAAAAAAAGTGTATCATACTGGTAGATGATGTGCTCAATACAGGCCGGACATTTGCTTATGGCATGAAACCATTTCTGGATATAGAAGTGAAAAAGATTGAAACTGCCGTCCTGGTGAACCGAAGTCATACGCTCTTTCCCATCTACCCGCAATACACTGGTTATGGGTTAACCACAACCATAAAGGATCACGTCGCAGTTGACCTTGGAAAAGAACCCACCGTATACTTAGTTTGAATTTCGGCAATGAAGAGTTCACAGTCCGAGACAGGCATCAACATTTCAGATCTCAACCCTTGACCGCTAAACACAAAACCATGTCAGCCACCAAAAAGCAAGACATCAAGCGTATCACAACCCACCAACTGCGCGAAATGAAGAATCGCGGAGAAAAGATCGCGATGCTCACAGCCTATGACTACAGTATGGCAAAGATTATTGATGGTGCCGGGATTGACATCATTCTGGTAGGCGATTCAGCCTCCAATGTGATGGCAGGACATGAGACAACGTTGCCGATCACCCTTGACCAGATGATCTATCATGCGGCTTCGGTTGTGCGCGCAGTAAAACGTGCACTCGTCGTTGTAGATCTCCCGTTTGGCACCTATCAGGGCAGCTCTGGAGAAGCACTGCGATCTGCGATTCGCATCATGAAAGAAAGCGGCGCACATGCTGTAAAGCTGGAGGGTGGCAGCGAAGTGAAGGATTCAGTTGAACGAATACTAAGCGCAGGTATTCCTGTGATGGGTCACCTGGGACTTACGCCCCAGTCTATCTATAAGTTTGGAACATATACTGTTCGTGCCAAAGAAGAAACAGAAGCAGCCAAGCTGATCGAAGATGCCAGGATGCTGGAAAAGTGTGGATGTTTTGGTTTGGTGCTGGAAAAAATTCCTGCATCCCTCGCGAAAGAAGTATCCCAATCCATTAGCATTCCTACTATTGGAATTGGCGCTGGTCCGGATGCAGACGGCCAGGTGCTGGTGATGCAGGACATGCTGGGTATAACCAAGGAGTTTAAGCCCCGATTCTTGAGACGCTATGCGGATTTACATACAGTGATAACCGATGCCGTAGGCAAGTATATCGGCGACATCAAGTCGAGAGAATTCCCGAACGATAAGGAAAAGTATTGAACACGACATGAAACAAGATCCTGAACAGAACCCGCTACATCAGCTCATTTGCAAGATTTGCCAACTCAGATCGCTCTCCCTTCTCCAGTGTAATGTGTGCATATAACTCGTGATCCTGAAGCCTGTCTATTAGGGTAGACAAGCCATTGCTTTGGGAATCCAGATACGGTGTATCGATTTGATAAACATCCCCCGTAAAAATTATTTTGGTGTTTTCACCCGCGCGCGTGATTATGGTTTTGACTTCATGCGGTGTGAGGTTCTGCGCTTCGTCAACAATGAAGCAAATATTGGACAAACTCCGACCACGTATGTAGGCCAACGGCGTAATCATTAATTTTTCCTGATTCACCATGTCTGTGATCCGCGCGTATTCTTTATCTGATTCGCTGTATTGATTTTGTATAAACTTCAGGTTATCCCAGAGCGGCTCCATGTATGGATTCACCTTCGATTTAATATCTCCGGGCAAATAACCAATGTCCTTATTACTGAGCGGAACAATTGGCCGGGCCAGGTAAATTTGTTTGTACTCCTTTTTCTGTTCCAGCGCAGCGGCCAAGGCAAGGAGTGTTTTCCCGGTTCCGGCAACGCCCTGGATAGACACCAGTTTTATCTCTGATCTTAAAGCGGCGTGGATTGCAAATGTCTGCTCCGCATTCCGGGGCTTGACACCGTAAACGGATCTTTTTTCCACATGCTCCAGCATTTCGTTGAGCGGATTATAATAGGCTAACGCAGACTTTTTACCACTTTTCAAAATGTAATAGTGATTTTTTACAGCCTCCATTTTTCCAAGCAAATCAGCCGGAGGGCAATAACCTTTTTCGTATAGTAAGTTGATCATGTTTGAATCAACATTCTCAAGAATGGTTTTACCCGTGTACAGCGATGATATATTCTGTACTTTCCCTGTAGTATAATCTTCAGACTGCAAGCCCAACGCCTTCGCTTTAAGCCTGAGGTTCACATCCTTGGAGACAAGGATGATTTTCCTGTCCTGTTCTTCCTTCTGAAGTTGCAAGGCGGAATTAAGTATGCGATGATCTGGTTTTTCCTCATTAAAAACCTTATTCGCGTCAACGGTACTATTGGTATCCATCAATACCTTAAAGAAACCTTTCCCTTTACCATTGAGGGCATTCCATTTGTGAAGCATCTGGCCTTTAGCCAGTTTGTCAATTAAACGGATGAATTCACGTGCCTCAAAATTCTTCGTATCATTTCCTTTTTTGAAGTTGTCAAGTTCCTCCAACACGGTAATGGGGATGCCGACGTCATGTTCATCGAAGTTGAGAATGGAATTGTGTTCGTAAATAATAACTGAGGTATCGAGTACGAAGGTCTTTCTTTCCTTTTTGGTTTTAGCCATGCTACACAAAGAACTTGGTTTTCGAAATGTAATGAATGGAAATGAAAGCGAGTGCTTTTACAAAAGAATTTTTTATGAAAATTTTCAGAAGGCCAACGTATATTGATCCTCATTTTCATGGGGTATAATACGAAGCACATTGGCGAGTACCAGCAGTACTAGTTTATGGGAAGCATAGAAGCGTTTCATACCGCTTACGCGCACAAACTCTTTTAAGGTAATGGACTTATTCTCTTCCAGATACTTCATCAGCAACTTTTCGTGATCACCATAGCGGAAACGTATGTCTTTTCGCAGGCGCTTTCGTTTAATTATCTCTCTTAGTTCGCGACTTGCTTTTATACTTTTGTCAGCCACCCGAACAAAGTAATCTTTTGATTGATTTTCAGCAATCATGTAGTGTGGCTTTTTTTCACTTTCAAAGATCTCGAATTGCAGAACTGTTCGTGAACCTCCCAGGGGAATAAAAGTTTCGCGCAATGGCAGGGGTGGTTTTACGTTCTTCAAAGCCTCGACAATAACATGTGATTCTCCTTCAGGGTATTTCAGACCCCGAATACTCCCATCATCACCAATACCCACCAAAAGTATTCCTCCAACGGTATTTGCGAAGGCAACCATTTCACGGACAATTTTCATCGGGTCGGATGCTTTGTGCTTGAACTCAAGCGTTAAACATTCGCCCCGGGCCACTAATTTCTTGAGATCCAGAACTTGTTGTCGATTGTAAGCAAAGGACTCCTGTAGTTTCAATCCATTGATGCTTGATGACATGGTGGAATAAAGCTTCTAACTATAGTTCAATAATGAAATTTCTTAATACGCCATGGCAAAAATTTCAGTTCCATCTCACCGGCAGGTTAAGATAGATTAAGACTTGAGGTAATCCTTAGATTCTACCTCCCATTACATCATCATCATCATCGTCCTCTTGCCCGGGACGCGGGATGGAAAACATACCACTTAGCAAATCTTTAAACTGAAGGCCTGCTGTAAGATTGTGTTTGCTGATCAAACTATATTCTGCCAACCCGTGCAGGGCAAACTCCATCAAGAAGAGTTTGGTATGGGCATCCTGACCTTTGTGAAACTCGTTTACCAGGTCCAGTAATCCGGGGATACTCTTTATCTTCTTTTCAAATTCAGCTTGTGAAATATCATTGAGCAGGTCCACAGTGTTTCCATCACCAAACCAATTGGATATTTTCTTGTAAGGGCTTTTTTCTTTCTGCTTCCTGAATTTGTCAGGATCCGGGAAATAATTCACAAACTGGGCACGCAATGCTTTTCCCACCAGATTTTGTGCTACAATTCCGGGTCCTTCCTGCTCACCCTCATATACCAGTTCAACCTTTCCGGTTATGGCCGGAATGACGCCTACAAAATCGGCTATTCTGATATGTGCGTTTTTTTCCCCGTTGATAATGCTTCTGCGTTCTGCCGAGGCCATAAGATTCTCATATGCAGAAATGGTAAGCCGGGCAGAAACACCACTCTTGGAATCTACATACTCACTCGAGCGTGCTTCAAAAGCAATTTGCTCAACCAGGTCTTTTGCAATTTCATTTACGGCGATGGAGTTGCGTTGCACCTCCTTTAATCGTGCCTCCTGCTGTGTAATGCGCTTTCCAATGTCCAGCGTCTTCGGATAATGTGTTATGATCTGACTGTCAATCCGGTCTTTCAATGGGGTAACAATACTTCCGCGATTTGTGTAGTCTTCAGGATTTGCCGTAAACACAAATTGAATGTCCAATACCATCCTGATTTTGAAGCCACGGATTTGAATGTCACCTTCCTGGAGAATATTGAAAAGTGCTACTTGTATTCGGGCCTGCAGATCGGGCAATTCATTGATAACAAAAATGCATCGGTTTGAGCGTGGTATTAGTCCAAAATGTATCACACGTTCGTCAGAATAAGGAAGCTTGAGCGAGGCCGCTTTTATAGGATCTACATCCCCGATCAAATCCGCGATTGAAACATCGGGGGTTGCCAATTTCTCGGCATAGCGATCGTCTCTGTGTAGCCACGAGATTGGCGTATCATCACCTAACTCCTTTACCCTGTCCTTGCCAAAGCGGGATATTGGAGCAAGTGGATCATCGTTCAACTCAGCACCTTCGATGATGGGTACATATTCATCCAGTAAATTGACCATTAACCGGGCCAACCTTGTCTTGGCCTGCCCGCGCAAGCCCAACAGATTGATATCATGACCGGCAAGAATGGCACGTTCAAGATCAGGAATTACCGTTTCTTCATATCCCCAAATACCAGAGAAAACTGTTTCTTTTTTCTTGAGCCGTGAGATCAGATTCTCCCGAAGTTCTTCCTTGATCGACTTCGATTTATAATTGGAACGCTTAAGTTGACCCAGTGTGCTAATTTTTGAATGATCCATTCTTGTGGTTTAATGTAACGATGCCCGATGACCTGCCAAATCGTTAACCTGTTATAAATTTTTCCTTCTATTCTTTCTAAAATCTTCGAATACTAAGTTACCCAGCCCCTCAAGGCTGCTGTAGTATGCATTTCCATTGTTTTCTTTTGTAAAATCTCGCACAAATGCTTTCAAGTATGGGTCGGTGGCAATCATAAAGGTAGTAACAGGCACTTTCAGTTTTCTCAATTGACCAGCCAGGTTGAGCGTTTTTCCCAAAATCTTCTGATCGAGTCCGAATGCGTTTTTATAATACCTGATTCCCTCTTTAATACAAGTAGGTTTTCCATCGGTGATCATGAAGATTTGCTTGTTGGTGTTTTTCCGACGGCGTAAAATGTCCATCGCCAGTTCAAGTCCAGCAACTGTGTTGGTGTGATATGGTCCAACCTGCAGGTAGGGCAGGTCTTTGATTTCAATTTGCCATGCATCATCACCAAATACCAAAATATCTAAAGTGTCTTTTGGATATTTTTTGGTAATAAGTTCAGCCAAAGCCATCGCTACTTTTTTAGCCGGAGTGATGCGGTCTTCTCCGTACAAAATCATCGAATGTGATATATCAATCATCAAGACGGTGGAAGTTTGTGTTTTAAACTCACTTTCCATGACCTCCAGATCAGCCTCCGTCATGAAGAAGTCATCCAGACCATGATTAATCTGGGCATTTCGCAACGAATCTGTCACCGACAGTTGATCCAATGTGTCCCCAAATTCATAATCACGTTTCTCGGTTGTCTGCTCATCTCCCCTGCCACTGTGGTGCGTGTTGTGTTCGCCTGACCTGGTCTTTTTAAGTTTTCCGAAAATCTCCTCCAGGGCCGACTGCCGCAGGTTTTGTTCGCTTTTGGCTTTCAGCTTGAATTCACCCTTGGGTCCCTCCTCAGTGATGTAGCCTTTTTTCTTCAAGTCCTCAATGAAGTCACCGATTCCATACTTGCCGTTAGTAAGACCGTATTGCCGGTCAACCTCCGTAAGCCATTGCAGCGCCTCCGCCACATTTCCTGAAGTGATCAGGATCAGCTGCATGAAAACCTTGAGCAACTTTTCAAAGTCACTTTTGGCTTCATTGGGTGGAGGCGTAAAATTTGAAAAACGATAACCAAGCATTTGGAAAAGGTTTATATCCTTACTTAACCATTAATTTGCCAATTCTGTTTCGGGGTTCAATACTTTATTTGTCAAAAAATTAAAAGAGGCATGTAAGTTACAACCTGGAAAATAAGAATAAGTGGAACAATTAGTGTGGCCAATGCCCTGCATTAAATATGGATCGTGTATAAAACGATGTCGTCATGTAATGGGTAGCATGCATAATCAACTATACCTGCTAATGCTGAAAGTGTCTTGTGTGCGATTAGCTACTACGGTAGCAAACCAGAATCCAATTTACCACCATGTTCCTAGCAATAATAACCGCAGTGAAACAAAAGGACCTTTGATATCAATAAATCTCAAATTTTTACGCGCTTTTCTTCTTTTCTTTCATTGTTCCGTAGATATAATCCCACAACGGCGAGGAAACTCCAAAGAGGAAATCACCATCCTTATAGTGGTGCTTACTATGGTTTATCCAAAGTGACCTGAAAGAATTCTTAGGAGGCTGATAGGCATGCACTATGTAATGGACCGACAAATAGCCCGAATAACCAACCAAAAAACCTGGTAAGAATGAAAATGCAAAATCGCCCAAAATAAGTCGAAACAATAGTAACAAAATTGTAGCAATGGTAACACTCAGTAACGGTGGCATTGCAAGACGATCTTTATCTTTTGGAAATTCATGATGCACGCCATGTGCAACATACTGAATTTTTTTCCTTAGCGCCGTAAAGGTACGCATGTGGAAGAAATGTCGGTGAACATTGTACTCTACCCAAGTGAACGCAAGCACGCCCAGAAAGAACATGGTGGTAGTTTGCCATACCGATAAGGAAGTATGGGTGATGCTCCAATACAGCAGCACTATTGCGAACGTAACAAAAATCAACAATGGTATTGAAATATGGGTTCGCGATAGTTTTTCCAAAACAGGATTTTTGAAAAGCTGTTTGGTCCCATAATTTTTTGGCGCAAATTCAGATTCCATAATATCAATCCTCAGTTACAAATTTAAAGCAGGGCAAATGATATTCAAAGACAGTCATTTCAGATTGTCGCTTTGGAAGTGGTTTTTTCCACGATTCGCTGGTAATACGCTTCGTATAGCGGTAGAATCTGGGTAATGTCAAATTCCTTTGCCCGTTTTAATGCATTCTCTTTGAATTTGGGCAGATTATCTTTGTCCAGCACAAATAGTGCCTTACGGGTCATATCTTCAATATCGCCTACCGGGCTCAAGAAACCGGTTACGCCCTGAATATTAAGTTCAGGGATACCACCCACATTGGACGAAATTACAGGCACCTCACAGGCCATGGCTTCCAATGCGGCCAGACCAAAACTCTCTTTTTCAGATGGCATGATAAAAAGATCCGCAACGGAGAGAACTTCTTCAACGGCCTCCAGTTTTCCCAGAAACCGAATAGCATCGCCAATGCCGAGTTCACGGCCCAACGCTTCTGCTTTCATCCGTTCAGGACCATCGCCAATCATGAGTAATTTCGCAGGGATTTCATGGTGGATATTTGCAAAAATATTAATTACATCGTCTACGCGTTTAACCTTTCTGAAATTCGAAGTGTGAACGATCAACGCTTCGTCATTCGGGCAAATTGCCGTTTTAAAGTGATCTTTCTTTTGCTTCTTGAACTTTTCAAGATCGATGAAATTAGGGATCACTTCAATCTCATTCGTAATCTTAAAGTATTCAAAAGTCTCTCTTTTCAGCTCCTCGGAAACAGCAGTGACACCGTCAGATTGGTTTATACTGAAAGTAACTACCGGCTCATAGGAAGCATCTTTACCGACTAACGTTATATCTGTACCATGCAGTGTTGTAACAACCGGAATAACAATTCCATGCGTCTTCAAGATTTGCTTTGCCATGTACGCCGCAGAAGCATGAGGGATAGCATAATGCACATGCAATAAATCCAGCTTTTCATTTTTTACAACACTCACCATCATGCTCGCCAGCGCGAGTTCATAGGGAGGGTATTCGAAAAGTGGATAATTATGAAACTCAACCTCGTGATAGAACAAATTTTCATTCAGAAAATCCAGTCGGGCAGGCTGGGAATAGGTAATAAAATGCACTTTGTGCCCGTGTTTTGCCAGACCTTTTCCGAGTTCAGTTGCCACTACGCCACTCCCTCCAAAGGTAGGGTAGCATACAATTCCAATATTCATCTGGTTCGTTGTGGTTTATATTAGTATTAGTGTGTGCGTTGCGTGTGCGGTCAGATTTATGGTTGTCCTTAAGTTTCTCCAATTATAGCATTTTTAATATTTACTGCTAAAAATAGGGCCAACCGGTTCGGATTTCGAGTTCGAATCTCCACCACAATAATTAAAGATGGATTCATAAAGAACATCTTGTATCCGTGAACGTATATTGGTGGTGATTAGTTTATTATTCCGATCGGGGTACACCCGATTAGATAGAAAAACATAGACCAGGTTGAAGGCTGGATCTACCCACATGCATGTTCCCGTAAAGCCGGTATGCCCAAACGTCCTGGGTGAAGCTTTTGAGGAGGTTGGGCTATTCCAATTACTCTGAACAGGCTTATCCCAGCCCAAACCTCTCCGGCTTTCCTCAAACTGTTTATCTGTAAATAGTCTGACCGTTTCAGGTTTATAATATCTAACCCCGCCATACTGCCCTTCCTGCAGGAGCATTTGCCCGAGTTTTGCCAGATCATTGGCGTCGCTGAATAGCCCAGCATGCCCTGCCACGCCCCCCATCATCGCTGCCCGCTCATCGTGGACCGTGCCAACAACCCTGATTTTTCTATAAATCTTATCGTCTTCTGTTGGCGCTATCAGTCCTTGTGAAAAGTTTTTCAGCGGCGTGAATCCTGTGGTGTACGCGCCCAAAGGTTCATACAAATTTTGCTGTAAAAAATCGTCTAGTGGTTGATTGAGAATTTTTTCAGCCAGGCGCTGCAGAATCAAAAAGCCCAGATCACTATAGCGGTAGTTATAGGGTGTACGAGGTGGTTTCTCTAACATTTTAGATTTCCCAATCCATGACCAAACAGAGTCTATGATATTTGGGGCAGCGAATAAATCTGGCGAAACCTGTAAGGGATAGTGTTCATCGCGAATGCGACTGTAATAAAGTGGCTGATAAACCGAATCCTTCATTGTTTCTGGCCACATAGGTATAAAGGGTGCTAGTCCAGCCTGATGCGTAAGCATCTCTATAATCGTTACATCCTTTTTATTTGTTTTCTTCAGTTCAGGCAGATAGAATGATACTTTTTTGTAAATGTCAATCAATTTTTTTTCATGCATGAACATGACGGCTTGCAAGGTTGCAGAGACCTTAGTAAGTGAAGCAAGGTCGTAAATTGTCTCATTGGTGACGGGGTTATTGTTCTCGTACGTCAGTCCGCCAAACGATTTTTCATACACTACTTTCCCATCCTTAGCCACAAACACCTGGCAACCCGGTGTGGCTCCAATTTGGATAGCTTCATCAACAATGCGATTAATTTTTTCCAGGGTCCTGCTGTCCATTCCAGCATCCTCAGGTATAGAATACGCCAGCCTGTTAATACTCTTGGTTTTCATGCCTGTTCCCTCCGCAAGCTGAGGCGAGGCTGTGAATGGCAGAATACCACTTGCACCAAGGGCGCCAAAAATTACCTGAGGAACAGCTCTCAATGTTTCAGGAGTATTGGTGTAGGCTGTAATTACTGTCTCCAGCTCACCGGCAGACCGCAGGAAACTTTCGTTTCCGAAATCACAATAAATGATATCGCGTGTGTCGGATAATTGATTCAACAACCTATTCAATCGTTCGATGAACGCCGGAGGTGTCTGCGGAAAGATGCCTACGATAATAACTTCCTGATCTGTTAATGCATCAGACAACTCAACCAAATCTGTTTTATCATTCACAGTAAAGTAAGCTGCATTAACATACTTCATCAAATACGAATAGAAATCTGTATTCGGGATATTTGCTTCACCGGTGATATACGCAAAGTGTTTACCCTCGAGCGATGTAACCGGTATTGTGTTCTCAGAATTCCGAACAACGGTGACAGCCTCAGCGTACAATTTTTGATTGAGCAAGGAAGCCTCAGGTGAATTCAATCGCGAGATCAGGTTATCAAGATTTATTTCTTGCTTACGCGATAGTCCGGCATCATACTTAGCCGCCAATATTTTTCTTACTGTAAAATCAAGCTGTTCTTCAATCTCGTGTTTTGACTTTACAAGTTTTTTTATTTTACGAACAGCAGGTCCTATTTCCGTCGAACCAATCAACACATCATTCCCTGCCTGAAAGGCCAGCAATTCCGCATCTCCACTTCGGTTTTTTTCTGTCATTTCCTTAATCTGCCCGAGGTCAACAAAGGAGAGTCCGGTAAAATTCATTTTATTCTTTAGCCAGTTGGCGGTGAAGAGCAATGAAAGTGTGGTCGCGTCAAATCCATTTTTCTTCGCGAGCTTCAGGTTTTCGTAAAACAACGGAAAGCTGGAAGCCGCTGGCATTACCCCGGCCAAATCATTTTCAAAAAGTTTCTGATAGGGGTAGGCCCGAACCGAATCAATATTGGCTTGTATTGTCGGAAAGTGTTCCTGGACATCAGTTATGGTCAGCCCATTTATCGTAAAATGTTTGGCACAGGCCAGTACACCATGATCATGCAATCCACGTACAAATGCAGTTGTTTTATCTGCCACCTTAAGATAGTTTTCTCCAAAGGAACGATAACTGATATTCGGATCTTGTGGATTATTATTTACGTCTGCGATTGGGGCAAAATTTAAATTCAATCCCACGATTTTCATCTGCCGCGCTATCTCTGTACCCATTTGATAGATCATCGAATCATTTTTCAATGCACCTAACACGAGGGCTCTGGGATAACTTAACGTGCTGTCTACCATTTGGCCCAATCCCCACTCTCCATCTTGACCGACGAAAAGTGGTATTGCAGAAACATGCTGCAATCTTTTTGTAATTGTGGCTTGATTGTATGGCGTTTCGTGCTGAAATATGACGCCTCCAATTTCGTGGCTTTTAATCTGGTCTTCAATTCTTGCCATATCCTCCAGCGGAGTGTTGGAAGGTACTGTTACCATAAAAAGTTGTCCGATTTTTTCCTCCACATCCAGGGAATTGAAAACACTATCCACCCACCGACTCTTGTCGGATTGGGCTTCAGCGCTTGGGAATGCCACACGCAAGAGAAGAAAACATACAAAAACTTTTTTTATCATCAACCTGTTTAGTTTTGAAATGGATGATTATAGAGGCAACTTTGTGTGCTTCAAGATGTAAAATTAGTCAATTAGGAGTGCTTTTAGTGCATCTTACCCTTGAATGGGTGCAGTTTTAGACAGTGCCATGGCATGTCCGCTAAGAGGATATTCTTTAAAGTAACCACATGAAGTTCCCGCAATTATTTACAAAAATTCCCAAACACAAGCGATTTGGTTATACCCCAAGGCACTATGATCCACAGGAAGAGGAACGTAAGGAGAGAGAGTTGCGGATCCGACAAGAATTGATTACCGAAGGCGGCGCAGGGAAAAGGGAAGATAATGGATTGAAAGGGGAATTGTCAACCGATTATCGTTCGCGCATTGCCGGGTCATTCAAGAATGCAAAGAAAACCCATTCCGGGCAGTCTGATACTTCAGCAAACATGTTACGCCTTATCATTGCGCTGACCATGACCGTGGGTTTGATTGCTTACTTGCAGGTCGGGAAAAACGCATTGATTGGGGTTGCTTTGTTTATTATTCCACTTTATTTATACCTAAAATTTAGAAAGTCCCGGGGTTAATCCGGACCATATTCAATTTGCATATTCAATATTGATGCCTGATATAATTCAGCTTTTACCGGATTCTATTGCCAACCAGATTGCTGCAGGCGAGGTCGTTCAAAGACCCGCTTCGGCAGCAAAAGAATTGCTGGAGAATGCCATCGATGCGGAAGCCACATCGATCAAGCTGATCATAAAGGAGGCAGGAAAAACACTTCTTCAGGTAATGGATGACGGGAAGGGAATGTCTGAGACTGATGCCCGAATGAGCCTGGAGCGACATGCCACTTCAAAAATCAGGAAAGCGGAAGATTTGTTTCAGCTGCGCACAATGGGGTTCCGGGGAGAAGCCCTTGCGTCTCTGGCAGCCGTCTCCCAAATGGAAATGAAAACGCGATTAGCTGACCAGGAGCTTGGGACTTTGTTGGTTATAGAAGGTTCTGAAGTGAAGCGTCAGGAGCCAACAGCATGTGATATTGGCACCAGCATAGCTGTAAAGAATCTTTTTTACAATATCCCCGCGCGGCGGAATTTTCTGAAATCAAATGCAAATGAATATCAGCACATTCTTGACGAATTTCAACGGCTTGCGCTTTCACATCCTGAAATTTCATTTCAACTAATTGAAACAGATACAATCGAATATGATTTACCGCCATGCAAACTAAGCCAACGGATAGTGAACATTTTCGGAAAATCGTATCAGGAGCAGCTGGCTCCGTGTCAGGAAGAGACTGCGCTGGTCAGGATAAGCGGATACCTGGGTAAACCACAAGCTGCGCGCAAAAAAAGGGGCGAGCAATTCTTATTTGTGAATAAGCGATTTATTCGGAACAATTATCTTAACCATGCCGTAATGACCGGTTTCGAAGGACTACTCTCCGATAACAGCTTTCCATTTTACGTACTCTTCATCGAAATAGACCCCAGGCATATCGACGTCAATGTTCACCCTACCAAAACGGAAATTAAGTTTGATGATGAGCGTGCAGTCTATGCCGTTGTACTGTCAGCCGTACGTCAGGCTATTGGAGCGCACAACCTAACGCCAGCCATTGATTTTGATGCTGACGTAAATATTATCGATAAATTGGCGAACGCATCTCCTCAATCAAAGGAAGTATATTTTGAAGAACGATTCAGCACAGCGCTCAACCGTTCCAATCTTGAGCATTGGGAAAAGGTTTTTGATGATGATAAAAAAGAAAGTCCTGAGCTAGCGTCTCAGGTTCAAACCCTTCGGTTCGATAGTGCAGTTAATCAGCCCTCGGATTTACTTCAGGAGAAAACATACTTTCAACTTCATGACCGATATATCGTTAAACAGGTGAAGTCAGGAGTATTATTTGTAGATCAGCATGCAGCTCATGAAAGAATTTTATTTGAGAAATTCTTGAACCAGAGCAGAAATAGATCGGCGCAAAGTCAGCAAAGCCTATTTCCCCTCACGCTCACATTTAACGCAGCTGACTTTGCCTTAATCATGGAGATGCAACAGGAAATTGAAGCATTGGGTTTTAGAATAGAAGTATTTGGCAAAAACACCTTGTTGGTAAACGGTGTGCCGGCCAATATTTCCTCCAGCCGCGAAAGGGACTTGTTTGAAGGGCTTATAGAGCAGTTCAAAATCAATCAGGCTGAATTATCGGTTCCGCTGGGTGAAAATCTTGCACGCGCGCTGGCAAAGCGTGCCGCAACAAAGCCTGGCCAGATGCTGGTCCGGGATGAAATGAAGGCGCTGGTGGATAGTCTGTTTGCCTGCACCACACCAAATTATTCACCGGACGGGAGGCCCACTTTCTTTATTTTTGAATTGAATAAAATAGAAACTTACTTTCGATAGACTATAGCCTACAAACACTAGATTATGCTGAGACTTACCCCGGTTGTCAGGAGCTTGATAATAATAAATGTCCTGTTTTTCGTCGCCAAGATTATTGCACCCACCAAAGATTTTGGGTATTGTATTGGGATAAGCTTTCCGAATGACCTAGTCACGGGTTTCCTTTCTTTGTGGAATGTAAAAACTGACTGTTTCAAGCCTTATCAATTATTCACCTACATGTTTGTGCACGGCAGCTTTATGCATATCTTTTTTAATATGCTTATGCTGGCATTTATGGGACCCATGCTGGAGGAATATTGGGGCACAAAGCGATTTACTATTTTTTACGTCGTAACCGGAATTGGCGCCGGAGTGTTTAACATTCTCGTTAATATGTTTTTTGGCGCAGGTTCGTTTGGCATAATGATGGGTGCCTCCGGTGCGGTTTACGGAGTTTTGATGGGTATTGGTATGGTATTTCCGGATATGGAAATTCAGCTCCTGATCCCTCCTATTCCCATCAAAGCAAAGTACCTTGTGCTGGTACTGGGGGGACTGAATTTCATGTTGGACAGCAGCGGAAACGTGGCCCATTTTGCCCATTTGGGCGGTGTGGTTTTTGCTTTTATTTTGATAACGATCTGGAAGAATCAGGGTAGGATTTATTAGTATTGACAGTTATGTTGGAAGAATTCAAAAACGCATTTCAACGACCTAACAACGGTCATGTTCAGTTGATCATCATCAATGTGGTGGTGTATTTGGTTATTGCTGTCATTTTTGTGTTCTCCACTGCCTTCCAGGCGCCCGGGTTCTTTGAGGTGATTCACCACCAACTCGCTATCCCTGCACCAATCGTCGAGTTTATTCAAAAACCCTGGACGGTCATCACCTACGCTTTTGTACATGATTGGACCGGCATATTTCACATTCTGTTCAACATGTTGGTTTTTTATTGGTTTGGGAAACTATTCGTGGAATATCTGGGGAGTGATAAACTTATAGCAGTTTATTTTCTGGGTGCACTTGCCGGGGGCGTTGCTTACCTTTTGGTATACAATCTAATACCGTTCTATGAAGCAAGAATTCCTACAGGAGGAATGGTTGGCGCTTCAGCAGCCGTTTATGCTGTTGTAGTCGCGACCGCCACGCTGCTTCCCGATTATACGTTCTTTCTACTCTTTCTGGGGCCTGTAAGAATCAAATATATTGCTGGATTCTACATCATTGTTTCTTTCTTAGGATCTGTAGGTCCCAATGAAGGCGGAAATGTGGCACACCTGGGTGGGGCGTTGATTGGATTCTTGTACATCAAGCAACTTCAGGCTGGTGTTAATTGGGGAAGTTGGATCACGGCGATTATAGAATTTATCAAAAGTTTGTTTGCGCCCAAGCCCGCCGTTAAGGTTACGTACCGAAAGCAATCAACTACAAAGAAGGCGGCAAAATCTTCCGTTTCTCAGGCAGAAATAGATACAATCCTGGATAAAATCTCAGATGGTGGTTATGAAAGTCTGACCAAAGACGAGAAGGAAAAGTTATTTAATGCCAGCAAGAAATAGCATCCTTTTTTCACAGCCGGATCGCCTTCCCATTATTGATACATTCTATTGAAAAAAGCTTTCAGTGAAGTCGTAATGACAGATGGATCAGTGGAGTATAATATCTCATAGCTTTGCTGATTGAACTTTGCCAGACCATTATAGTACTCTACTTCGGACAAGCCATGGTCATCGATAATCTCTTCCCGTATCTCCTGATCATTAATCACCTGGATATATGTTTTTATCCGGTCATTTTCATTGATTAGTTTCACGACCTTTCGTTTTTCTCGCTGCCCTCTGGAGAGATATTCCCACGGAGATTTGAAACCATCAGCCACTGACATTTTCCGGGGTTGCGTTCGTGGCGTCCTGACTATCCGACTTTCATAGAGCCTGGTTCCGGTTATGGTTATTTCTTTTAACATCCGAATGCGTTCACTCAACCGGATAAGGATATCTTCTTCTTCAAAGAAAAGGGGTAACTCAAGCGTGTTATAACTAACCAGGGATAATACAAGTGTATCCGCTGCGGAGGTAAGAAGTTTAAAACCCCCATTCGAATCTGTTACCACACCTCGATTGGAATTCTTTATACGGACGTGAACACCTGCCAGCGCCTTCAGCGAAATAGAGTCTACAACGATCCCACGTGTTATTTTCTGTGAAAAGCCAGATACAACAATGGTCAAAACAAGTGTAGTAAGGCAGGATGATTTTTTCCAACTATTCATGTACCATGATCGACTCGAAACGCATTAGTTGTAGGATGAATGGAACGGAAATTAAGTTTTATTCGCTAGTTGTCCACAGGCAGCATCGATATCTTTTCCCCGGCTTTTCCGGATTCGAGTAGTAATGCCGTTCCGCTCAAGCATGTCCATGTACATATTCAACGCTGCTTCAGGTGCTTGCTGAAATTCTCCATCATCAATAGGATTATACTCTATCAGGTTAACTTTGGAGGGCACGATTTTGCAAAATTTAAGCAGGGCTGTAGCATGTTCCTCAGTATCATTAATGCCTTTCCATACAACATATTCATACGTGACTTTCTTCTTCGTTTTTTGATACCAGTATTGAAGGGCCTTGCCAAGGTCATGCAACGGGTTGGTTTCATTAATAGGCATTATGGCTGACCGCGTTTTATCCAGCGCTGCGTGCAGAGAAACAGCCAGATTGAACTTCACATCATCATCGGCCATCTTCACAATCATCTTTGCAATTCCAACGGTAGATACTGTAATACGCTTTGAAGCCATATTCAACCCTTTCTGATCCGTAATTTTTTCAATGGCTGAAACGACGTTCGCATAATTAAGCAGTGGTTCTCCCATACCCATAAATACGATATTTGTAAGCGGGCGCCCAAAGAACAGCTCAGCCTGGTCCCTGATTGCAACGACCTGGTCATAGATCTCATCCGGGCTTAGGTTTCGCTGTCGTTTAAGTCGCGCTGTTGCACAGAATTTGCATGCCAGGCTGCATCCTACCTGGGAAGAAACACAAGCTGTGATTCGTTTTTCAGTGGGAATTAGAACGGATTCTACTACCATCCCATCATATAGCGTCACGGCATTTTTTATTGTGCCATCGGCGCTGCGTTGCATGTGGTCCACTTTAATGTGGTTGATGGTGAAATTCTCCTTCAGCATATCCCGGAGGCTTATGGAAAGGTTGGTCATCTGATCAAAACTCTTTGCCGACTTATTCCATAGCCATTCGTACACCTGCTGGGCCCGAAAGGACTTTTCTCCCTGCTGGGCAAAGAATTCCTTCAGCTCATCGAGTTTGAGTTTTCTGATATCCCGTTTGGAAGATGCTTCTACCATGGCACAAAGGTAGAGAAAGAACTTAATCTTTCATTTTGGACGCTAAACTACCAACAGGCACAAGATTAACCTGGTTTGCCAGAATTTCTGTCGATCGATAACAAATTTGAATTACTTGATCCGTACAAATATTTTTGTTTCACAGACCCGGGTACTGTTGGAAATAATGAGTGAGTCGGATTTCAATTTCTCCACTGTAAACCCCTCAATAATAGTCCTGGATTTTTTGTCAAGGAAGTAAAGTCCACGACCATCGAATCGATATAAAAAAGAATTGGAATTATACGATTTCCTTTTGCTGACGATTTTAGTGCTCTCCTTTGCGGTACTATTATCCTTAAATTCTATAACCTGGGGTGATTTGTTCGACCTGCCCTTCATGTCATCAATAAGATTCTGCATATCATCGTCTTCGACTCCCAATTCATCGTCCACACAACTGCTCTCATTCACAAGTTGCCACCGGCCAACAATTGACGCTGACTGTGAAAATGAAAAAAATGGAATAAGAACGAGTATGGCAACTATCGTTTTCATGGCATGTGGAATTTAAACAAATTTACTCAAAATTCGGGCCGCAATAATGCTGAAATGGCATTATATGCCTTCCAGGAACCCAATACCCGAAACTGACGCATTAGCTAAACCATGACTACCATTACGCTAAACAACTTCTTTTTGAAAACTCGCATTATTAGTCGAAATTTTCGCCCTTCAAAAGCAGACTCATGGAGCAACATAATGCAATCGTCATTACCGGCGGATACCTTGATTCCAGCAACGCAAAAACAGCGCATGGATTAATTCGAGGTTCAGACCGTTACAATATTGTTGGGATTATTGACCAGGAAAGCGCCGGAAAAGATGCAGGGGAAGTGTTGGATGGAAGAAAGCGCGACATTCCGGTATATGGCTCAATACGTGACTTTATTAATACAGGTAAACAAGCTACTTATTGCGTGATTGGTGTTGCCACAAAAGGTGGCGTAATACCGCAAGCAATTCAGATGATTCTCAAAGAGGCATTGGAAAACAATCTAAATCTTGTTAACGGCTTGCATGAATACGTCTCAGACGTCCCAGAACTTGCAGCACTGGCTGCGCAAAAAGGACTTGAAATTATTGATGTTCGCAAACCCAAAAAGTTCAGGGATCTGCATTTTTGGTCAGGAAAAATTATAGAAGCAAAGTGCCCCAAGATTGCAGTATTGGGCACTGACTGTGCCTTGGGAAAACGTACGACAACTCGCTTTTTAGTATCTGCGATGCGAAAAGCAGGTTATAAAGCGGAAATGATATACACTGGTCAAACCGGATGGATGCAAGGTGCGAAATATGGATTCGTATTCGATTCTACGCTTAACGATTTTATTTCCGGTGAAATGGAGCACGCCGTTGTTACCTGCTACAAGGAAGTGAAACCTGACATTATCTTTATTGAGGGACAGTCTGCGTTGCGCAATCCCAGTGGTCCGGCCGGGGCAGAATGGATTGTTTCCGCAGCTGCCGATGCTGTGGTATTACAGCATAATCCGGCCCGGAAACAATACAAGGATATGGAATACTATCCCGCTTATATCCCGGAATTGAAAGACGAAGTATCTTTAATCAAAATTTACGGTGCCCCGACGGTAGCCATTACCATTAATTCAGAAAGGATGACAACGGCGGAGGCGCGAAAAGCTGCATCCAAATATCAGGAAGAACTAGGTATTCCGGCAATATTGCCACTGGAGGATGGGGTGGATAGATTAGTTCCTATCTTTGAAACGATGATAAAGAAAAGCCTGATCCAGGCCTGATATTTCCTCAACGAATTAACGTATGAAAATTAAAGATATTAAAGTCTGGAGTGTAGATCTGGGAAACACAAAACCATACACTATTGCTTTTAAAACCATTGATGAGGTAAGAAACGCCTTTGTCGAGATCACGCTTGATAATGGTCTAACCGGCATCGGCGCGGGTAACCCAAGTGAATATGTAGTAGGCGAAACACTGGATCAATGTCTTGGTGCATTGCAGGAAAAGAACCTTGAATTCTTAATTGATCGTGACATTCGGGAGCTCAATCAGCTAACGTACGAGATCTGGCAAAAATTTCCTGACAATCCCTCTGCTCGTGCCGCGCTGGATATCGCCTTGTACGACGTCTTTACAAAGTTTCTGGATGTCCCGTTAGTCCAATTCCTGGGACAAAAAATCAAGAAACTACCTACCTCAAATACGATCGGGATAAAAAATGTGGCGGAAACATTAAAAGAAGCAGCAGAGTATATTAAGCAAGGATTTAACGTACTGAAAGTAAAACTTGGTAAAGATCTCGAAGAAGATGTTGAGCGTATTATGAAATTACGCGAAAAGTTCGGCGCCGGAATAGTAATCCGGGTTGATGCTAACCAGGGATATTCGGTGGAACAAACGATCCAGTTTTACGGGCGCACATACGATCTTAATGTTGAACTCATCGAACAGCCGCTTCCCGCCAAGGCCATTTCTGAATTAAAGGGTCTGCCTAAGGAAGTCCGAAGCGTTGTTGCTGCTGATGAATCATTGATTACGCCTGTCGATGCGATTGAGTTGTTAAAACCACCCAGGGCTGTAGGAATATTCAACATTAAGCTGATGAAATGTGGCGGAGTCAGCCAGGGTTTAAAAATAGCTGACATCGCATTGCATGCAGGTATTGACTTGTTCTGGGGGTGTAACGATGAAAGTATTGTAAGCATCACAGCTGCCCTGCATGCTGCATTTGCCTGCGCTAATACAAAGTACATAGACCTTGACGGAAGTCTTGATTTAGCGCGCGATGTTGTAAAAGGCGGATTTATTTTGAAGGATGGTCACATGTCCTGTTCCGATAAGCCAGGGCTAGGTGTAGAGAGAATATGAGAGAAAGCAGACTTGTGACTTTACGGTGTTAGTCTCTGCAAACATCAGGGAAAATACAAAACAATTATGTTGTCTTAAAATTTCGCTACTGGATTTCTGGGATGGCTAGCTTCACCAGCGTACCTATACCAACTTCAGATTCAACTTGTATTTGTCCGTTGAGTTTATCAATGGCTTCCTTAACAATGTAAAGCCCCAGCCCCGACCCCGCGCCATCATCCGTCGCGCGATAAAACATCTTAAAGATGTTGGGAAGATGATCTCTGTCTATACCCTTGCCGTTGTCCTGGATGGCCAAAGTAGCGAGGTGTTCGCGTATTGTGATATCCACCTTAATCACGGGATCTTTGCCATTTCGGTAGCGGATAGCATTTGAAATAATATTATTCAGAATGACTTTCAACCTCCAACGATCAGAATAAAAGGGCTCATCCTGATAGATATTAATAACCTTCTCGACTGAATTTCCAGGGCTGGTGGCGAACTTTAGCTGATTGAATGTTTCATCGATTAAGGGTTCGAATAAAATTTCTTCGCGCTTCACTTCCAACCGGGAGTTCCTGGACTGATCCAGTATTTCTTTAATAAAATCGTCCTGCTGCATTGCACTCTTATAGATCATCTCCAGGTACATATTCTTTTTGGACGTGTCTTTATCCTTTTTTGCGAGGTTAATCAATCCAAAAACCGAGGCAATAGGTGCGCGAAGGTCATGCGATACACTGTATACAAAATTATCCAGTTCCGTATTTCGCTTGCTAAGTTCCTTATTGGTACGGACGATCTTGTCTTCAGCCTCCTTCCGTGTGTTGATCTCTTCATTCAACGCACGGGTTCGTTCCTGCACCATGGTTTCCAGATTTTCGTTAAACTCTTCGAGCTTACGCTGAGCCACACCACGTTCTATTACGGTAGCCGACAGGATGATGGTCGAGATGCTTATTACACCAATAAAGATCTGCAGCAGCAACATGGAGTTGTAGGACTCAGACAACACGAACGGACCAACACCGATTATCGTCATGTAGATGGAGATAAGCGATACGATAAGAACTCCGGTGATGGCAATAATCAGCTCAAAACGGAAAGCCAGCCACAGTAAAAACGGCAATACCACGAAAGGCAGGGTACGTTCAAGTGTTGGTCTGAGATAATCTACTTTAAGCAGTAAGTAGATTCCAACAAGGCTGAGCAGAAAAATACCCGCTTCCATTGCTTTCCCAGTGGAAAACTTAAATCCAATTCTTTTCGCTATCGAGAGTATTAAAGGGGTAAACAATAGAATCCCAACCACCTTTCCAACCCACCAGGAGAATCCAGTTCTCAATAGATTCTCAGCCAGGACCGCATCGTTCAAATATAAACTCAAGGTTCCGATACCTGAGCCCACTGCACACATCAATAGCGTAGTGAACAAAAACCTGAAAGTACTCTTGGTTACACCAAAGGGATAGTCGTCTTTAATCCAAGCCTTCACCATGTAATTGCCCACAACCACTTCCACGGTATTCCCGATAGCAATCAAGCTACTAATCGTAATGATCGTTTGAGGGGGGAGTTCCGGACTGTTCCAATAGGCCATGACGTTAGCCACCAAAGCGCCTATGGTAATGCCTGGCCAGGCCGACCTGCCCAACAATATTATCAGCGCAAACCCAATTCCAGAGGGAGGCCAGGCCGGCAGTGCTGTTGTATTCTCAAAAGCGAAAAAATACCCCATCCTTGCGGATAGGTAGTACAGCAAGGCCACCACAATAATTTTGAGGTCGAGCTTGTATTTAAGTGACAGTTTATGAATCAAAATTAATTAGCTCATTATCAAGCAAATATAACACATAATTTTTTGCATTATCCACCATTCCGGGCCTGAATTTTGAATTTCAGGGACGAGCAGCTTTTTTAGGGGGTCCGATGGTTCCTATCCTTTGGAGCTCATCGACTGGAAAACATACCAAACTAGTAAACTTTATCCGGTAAATGATTATAAGGGAACCGACTAAGACCTGAAAATTATATCTTCACGAGAGATTTTAACAGCCCTATGGATCTTACTATTTTGTTTTCTCCCGTTGACGACTCTCTGCTCGCCAACATATCCTCTCCTTCCAGCTTCCTGAAGAACATTCAGGTCTTCGGTGAAAAAATGCCGGATTATAAAAAAGCACATATTGCCATTTTTGGCATAAAAGAGGAACGCGGAACGGTTCGCAATAAAGGCACGGCTGCAGGTCCGGACGAAATCAGAAAAAAGCTTTACAGCCTCAAGCGCGGGATAGGCGCTTATCGCATTGTTGATTTAGGCAATCTCAATGTGGGACACGATCTTCCGGAAACTTACGTAAGGATAAGTGAAGTATGCCGAATGATGTTAGAGCATAACGTGCTGCCGGTTATTATTGGAGGTTCACACGATCTCGACTTTGGCCAATACTGTGCCTATGAAACCATGGATAAGCTGGTAAGTCTATTAAACATAGATGCCTATCTGGACCTGGAAGAGAAAAAGGAATCCGGTGAAAGTCAGCAGCATATCCACAAAATATTGTTGCACGAGCCCAACTACCTATTCAGTTATACGCACCTGGCATATCAGAGCTATCTCATCGACCCGCTTTCCGTTTCCATTCTTGAAAAATTGTATTTTGAAGCTTTTCGTATCGGGCTAATGCGCACCAACATGCAGGAAATGGAACCCACAATTCGAAACGCTGACATGATGTCAGTCGATATTACCGCGATCCGTTCCTCAGATGCACCCGGGAATGCTAACGCACAGCCTTTTGGACTCTCCGGTGAGGAAGCATGCCAGGTATGCTGGTATGCCGGTATGAACGAAAAACTCAGCTCGGTTGGATTTTATGAGTATAACCCCCAGTTTGACGATGTTCATAAAAAAACTGCGTCAGTAGTTGCAACCATGATCTGGTATTTTATTGAAGGTTATTACCACCGAAAGAATGAGCAAAACTTTAAGAGCAATGACTTCATGAAATATTCTGTCTCAATGCCTGTGGAGCCGGAAATTCTCACATTCTACAAAAGTAAGGTGAGTGAAAAGTGGTGGTTAGAAGTGCCATATCCCACCGGGCGGAAGCGATATGCCAGAAACAGCATTGCCCCCTGCAGCTACAATGATTATCAAACGGCCATCAAGGGCGAAGTCCCGGAAAGGTATATCAGCATGCTGGCAAAATTAATTTAATCGGGCTTGATTATTATCGCAAACCTGCCAGGATGTACTCATCATGTTCAGCATTGCCATCTTGGGCATGCCATTGAAATTTTCTAATTACGCCAGCGCAGCACAAGGAACTCACTGTATGACAATAAACGTTGCTTAGAAAATTGAAACGTAAAGGTACCCAGATGAAGTATTTACTGCCCGTCCTTTCCATGCTGGTGATTGCTTGCTCATCCAACCCGGACCCACAGAGAATTATTGACAGGGCTATCGAAACGGCGGGCGGAAAGAAATTTGAAAGGAGCACCATAGCATTTGATTTTAGAAACCGTCACTATATCACCCACAGAGATGGTGGTAAATATTCTCATGAAAGAGTCTTCAACGATTCAACGAACACTATTCACGACTACCTCACAAATGATGGTTTCCATCGCGAAATCAATGGCGAGAAAGCAAGTGTCCCGGATACGATGGCGGTAAAGTATGCACGTTCCGTAAATTCCACAATTTACTTTGCCTTGTTACCATACGGCTTGAACGATGCAGCAGTGAAGAAAAAGTTTCTTGGTAAAACAACAATTAATGATCAACCCTACTTCATAATAGAAATAACCTTCGCGCAGGAAGGTGGGGGAGAGGATTTCAACGATGTATTTCTATACTGGATACATGAGCAGAATTATACTATGGACTATGTGGCCTATCTATACTTCACCGATGGTGGCGGCCTTCGTCTTCGCAAGGCATATAATCCCAGGATGATCAATGGCATTCTATTTCAGGACTATATCAACTACGCCGCTAATGCGGATTCAGCCACGGTTTATCAAATGGAGGCCTTGTACAAACAGAATCTGTTAGAAGAACTAAGCCGGATTGAGTTAGAAAACATCACGGTCAACTAATTTCACTTTTGATGTTCAGGTCGATGAATGCGTTGCGATTGTGTTGGTTATGCCGCCATGTAAGTGACCTACAACTATTTTCTTTCCCTGAGAAAAACTAACCCTGCTACTGATATAACGATCCTGGACGTGAGTCCATAAACGATTAATAAGTGTCCGGAAGAATTTGTACTAAACCCTGATATTATTGCCTTATCCACGTTGCTTAAACTGATCAGCAATACAGCAGCAAGCACCACCATAAGCAAAACATTATAATACCAACCATGCCTGAACCTCTCCGGGATTAATATGGGGTCGCTTACAATTAGAATCATAAAGATAACCAAGAGTGGCAGCATAAAACCGTTTAGGACCTGTACAGCCAAAATCACTTTGATGGGTCTTAATCCCATGATACCGATCATGAAGCAAGTCATCAGCACAGCAACTCGTACCACCCTAAGCTTTTTCTCCTGCTTCACGCCGTAAACAGTTGCCGCAATAATGGATGAAGCATAGGGAGCAGTGATGGTCGATGAAAATCCTGCTGCAAATAAACCGATTGCCAATGCCAGCGATGCGCCTTTCCCTGCCTGTGTTTTAAACTCCGTAATCAAAACTGAAAAGGAAGAAAAATCGTGTATTGCAGTTCCTGCTACCAGTATTGCTCCCGTTATCAATCCGCCAAGCAGAATAGAAATAATAAGCCCAACGCGCATCATCGGAATGGTCTGCCCCTTACTTATTCCGGACGCCAGCAATAGATTGCAGGGAACGACAGTCGTGCCCACCAAGCCCAGCACCAACAACTCCCCACCTGATGGAATAACAGGATTTATTGTAGCGTCAGCAGGCTGCCGACTGAAAATCCCTGCATCCACGCCAGCCGGATAAAAGCCAAACCCATAACAGCAATCAATGCCATCATAAGGTTGGATATCCATTTTGGTTTGCCTTGCCACAGCAATGCAAGTGCGGCAACTGAAATACCGGACGCAAGCCATGGTGTTCCGACTCCTGACAAAAGATTTAAGCCAGAAACGGCACCTAAAATATTACCTGCTTCATATGCCGCACAGCCACCAATTACAGATCCGTCAATAAGCCATTGAAGAACTTTACCTGTTTTGTCACCAAACTGCACCGTCAAGGCTTGTCCAATGTTCATCCAACATCCCACTGGCAATGGTAATGCGCGCAGCCACCTCCTGCAGGATAATACAGGCCACAATGGCAACATGTACAGCCTACAACAAATCTAATGCAAAGGTTGATCCTGCGGCTACTGCGGTGGTTACTGCGCCTGGACCAATGAAAGCAGCTGATACTACAGACCAAACTACTACACTTTTCCAGGTCCTGGCTTTCTCCATGCTGGCGGGACGATTTAAAGCACAGCCATCTAGATTTTCAAATAGCTACACAACGTTACTCAATTGCTCTTTTATTTTTTCGAGTTCCTCCTTCATCACCACCACGTGTTTTTGAATAGCCGCATCGCTTGCCTTCGATCCGATCGTATTTATCTCACGGCCAATTTCCTGTGAAATGAAGCCCAGTTTCTTCCCATTGTTCTGCGATTCCTTGAGAATTAGCTCGAAGTAATCCAAGTGAGCCTTAAGGCGTACTTTCTCTTCGTTAATATCCAGTTTCTCGATGTAAAAAATTATTTCCTGTTCCAGCCGATTTGTATCATATCCTTGCTCGCCAAAGAATGAAACAACATTTCCCTTAAGCTTATCGCGCACACGCTGAACGCGTTTGGGATCCAATTCTTCGATCTGTTTAAGTTCCTGACCAATAACAGCGCAACATGCCTGGAGCATGTTGCCGAGCACTTTGCCTTCGGCCTTCCGAAAGGCTTCACACTGGTCAATCGCTTCCGTGATACAGTTCCTTACCTTTATCCATTCCTCCTCGCTGGTACGCTCCTTTATCTTATTCTGCATAACATCGGGAGAATTCAATGCTATTTCAAATAGTCCATCATAAGGCGACACTACCCTGTCCGCCAATTTTTTCAGTTCGGCATAATAAGCAGAAAACAAATTGATGTTGTATGATTGCTTGACTTCATCGTCACCATACCGTTGGTATTCAATATTTATCGAAACCTTACCGCGCTCCAGTTTTTCACTGATCAAGTTTCTTACTTCAATTTCCTTATCGGAAAAGACTTTTGGCAAGCGAAGATTCAGATCCAGGAACTTTGAATTCAGGCTTTTGATTTCAGCTGTAATTTGAACCTGGCCATCATCCTTGGCACTTTGGCCAAATCCGGTCATAGATTTAATCATGAAATAAATGTTCAGTTATTAATATGAGCGTACAGACGACCCACTCATGAAAACAGACTGAGATGGATACGGATTACAAAGTACGAAAACAAATGAAGTTAGAATGAAACCCAGAGGCTAATTTGCCAGACCGACCAGATAATCACTGCTGCAATATGCTATTCTGGTGGTTTTCTTAGTCCTAGAAATCAAAGCCAAGCGTGACATAGAATCTTGGTTTACTCACCTGGTAATTTTCTACGGGCCAGGCCAGATCAAACTTCATGTAGTAGCCAAGCATAACAGTGCGCATACCAACCCCATAGCTGTATAACCACGGGTTAAGATAATTCTTAATCTGCGCCTTGAACGGTCCGTTTACAATTTCTTCATAACTCACACTATTCCCTGAACTGAATGGTGGTTTGCCCGACCAGCTTGTACCAATATCATAGAAAGAAATAAATTGCATGTTGCGGAGAAAGTTGGAGGAAATCGGACCACCCGCTAGCGCCCTGACCAATGGTACTCTAAGTTCGGCATTCGCCATTAACACGCTGTTGCCAAATAATGTAGCGTAGTCAAAGCCGCGGAGTGCTGTGGCAAATTCTACAAATAAGATGTCTTGATTTTCTGATGGATATCCAAGCGGATTTTGGACACCATCGCTTGTTCTTCCTCCTTTGCGCGTCTTATAAAAGAACCAGTTGTCCATTCCACCCAACAAATACTTTTTAGGAGAATTGCCGAAGAATGTTCCGCCAAATCCTCTCACCGCAAAAACAATTTCCTTGTATATTTTTTGATAATGCCGAATATCAATTGAAGCCTGGCTGAAACTCAAATCCGAATTCTGCAATCCCTGATGATGTTGGAAACTGATCTTCCCGCGTGTGCCTTCGATCAGATTCAAGCCTGTAGAGACTGAGTTGTCATACACTAGTTCAGATTCTATGCCGGCATACATATTGTTTATTGGCGTAGCGGACGGCGGTGTAGACGGATAATCTGCAGGGCCAAGGCCTACCGATCTGGCCAGGGCACCAAATGGCTTCAGTGTAAATCGTATTCTATCTGTAATGGGAAGAGAAGCGCTTACTTCAATTCTGTTCAAGGAGTAACGGTATAGGTTACTTTGAACACCACTTTCAAGGGGCTCGGCCTCCCATCGGATGCCCTTACGGTCAAGGCGGGCACTAAAGTCGATTAAGGATTTGAGATACTGAAACTCTGCATAGAAGTCACCATTTCGCAAATCTACGCTCGTCATCAAGCCACCGAAAAACCGGTAGTTTTCCAACATATCGTTCATTTGTGTTTCTATGGAAATTCCCAGTCCACGAAGAGGATCCACTACCAGGGAAGTGACCAGGTTGTTTGAGCTGAATTTCGATTCATAAGGAAAGGGACCTGTTATGCGGCTCTTTTCACGTGCTTTCATGTATCGTGTAAGGAAAGATTCACCAGGCTGGGCAGATTTTACAACTTCATCTTCAAATACATAATTATCCGTATTCACGACCTCTTTTTCAGGCTGGGTTTGTTTTACAGTGCCATCATCAAACGCATAATTATCCGTATTCACAGCGTCCGGGTCTGCCTGCGCATCCTTTGCTGCAAGTGAATCGATTGTCGAAGGGACTACCTTCGAAAGGCCCACCGTATCCGGGGAAGATATGGCAGCAGAATCAGCGATTATCTTTATTGTATCTTTTTGGGGCTGAGCTTGTTTAAGTCTGGCATTGAGCAAGTCCTTAATGCTCATATTCTGATCTTCCTCCTGCGCCTTTCTTCTTTCGCGAATTACACGTGCCTGCTGCAATTCCTTTCTGCGCGTTGCCGGCGTAAATACCTGCCGATTGATATTGAAGGTGCGGTGAACAAAAATATTTTGCTTCAAGTCTTTTGTAATCACCGTTGCCAGGGTATTCGTGGTAAAATTCAGGTCAAAATCCTTAATGCTGGATGATAAGTTGGTAATCTGCGAATAGATTCCCGATTTGCGGTTGAACTTAAACAGATTCACAATTCCACGTTGATCGCTCAGATAGTAAAAATTGTTTTCATCTAGTGCCAGGGGCGAAACATCCTTGCTCAACGTATTGGTCACACGATTGAGTAAGAACTTTGTACTGTCAAGGTCATAGATAAATAAATTATAGACATCTGTTAATTGTTCAAACCGTAGCTTCGTGTTGGCCCGTAGCGTATCAGATGCCCGGTTGGAGGTGAATACAATCCGGTTTGTGTTTGGAATAAAGCTGGGATCAAGGTCATCATAAATATCATTTGTCAGTCTTCGTGGCGCTCTGTTGCGTGTGGCACTCATCAAAAAGAGATCACTTTTTCCCTCAAAATCCGCGCTAAGGATAACGAGTCTTCCATTACTTGAAAAACCAAAGCTGCGAACATTGCTAAATCTTTCCAGATCGCGCTGTGATTTTGTTCCGGTGACGAAATCATACAACCAAAACACATAGTCCCCATTCTTGACTCCTATCACGCCGAGGGTATTTGCACCAGCCCACGCAATAAGTGGAAGGCGGCTATCAACCCGCTGTTTGATCACTTTGCTTCCTCCCGAAATAATCGTTTTCTCTCTTCCATTGTCCAGCGACCTCACCTTAACAATGTACCTTCCCCGGTCATTTTCAGCATAGGCAATATTGCGCCCGTCCGGACTGATCTTTACCGTCGTAAATTCTGTTGTCTTATTATGTTGCTGTGTAAAGGAAATTGAATCTTGCGGACTTAGATAAGACTTGCTAACTGCTACCTCCATATCAGAATAGAATTTTTTCCATTCTGCCTGTAATTGCTTAAAACTAATGCCCAGGGTTATCAAAATACTTTTCTCTTCGTTTCGTGTAACGCGGGTGTAGTTCAGGATATTGGCAACACTGCTTTTGCCATATTTCTCAGCAATGAAATTCCAGATTGATTGACCCACGAGTTCAGCGTCCTTACCGGACAGCCTTGTAGCCCGTTTTGCCTTCCGGGTGCTCACCAACTGCCGGATATAATCGTCCATTTCTATGCTCCAGCCCTTTGCAACATAGAGCGATGCGCCATCCACAAACCACTCCGGAAGGTTCATTAAAATTGAACTCTGAAACATATCCTTGAGGTTTCCTCCAAACATCATTTCATTTACCATCAGGTCAGAGATCTGAAAGAGCAACTCCTCCTTAAATTCCTGTGCCGTGCCCAAATGAGCTACCTCCACATAAGGTTTAATGAATTCCGTTTCACCGCCAACATTAAATACATTATGATTTAAGCCAACATTACTTTGCCGGAGATCACTTAACGAGTTGTATAAAAAGACCTTGGTTTTGAAATAAGGCGGATACCCTAGCAAATCAGTAATACGATCAAATTCCCTTTCCAGGTATTCAAGTGCTTCCTGGGCCACAGCCTTGCGGGCGTCATAATAATAGACATCGAAATTCTCTCCGCTCAGATACACCCAGTCAAATTGCCTGTATTGAATTCTATTCTTACCAAAAACCTCTCTTGATTGCTGAGCCTCAACCGTGAAAAAGCCTAGTAAAATCAGTGCCAATGTTGTAAAAATACCGCTTCGCAAATTCTTCTTCATTTAGGGGAAGACCAATATAATAATTTATAACGTTCAATATCCACCTCTTTGTTTATGGCTTCGCCTTTTTCAATAGAGCGGATTAACATTTCTGATAAAAAAGGGGTAAGGCTTACGCCTTTTGTGCCCATTCCGTTAAATATAAAGCAGGACCGCAATTCAGGATGTCTCCCCAGAATTGGTCTTCGATCAGGTGTTGTTGGCCGAAGACCCCATTCCTGCCCAACAATATTAAACGGAAAATTGACCAATTCTTTCATTTTTTCAACCAATTCTCTCCTCGCGTCCTCAGAAATACCAACATTATTATCCTGCAAATTATACGTAGCGCCAACTCTCCAATCGCCCCCATCATGAGCAGGAACTATATAAACACCTCTGTTGATAATTAATTCCTGCTGATGGGAAGAAAGTATCCTAATTGTCTCCCCCTTCAGCGGGCGTATAGGAAGCCAATCAAACCACTTGTTCCTGTGTGTGCCATTGCAAAAGATAATCTTCCCGGCATGATAATGCTTATACCGAATGCCCTCAGGAAGTATGGAAAGATCGTTTTCTGCAGCCTCTTCATCCAAAAAAATCGCTTCCCGCGCTATCAACTTTCTTACCGATTCGATGTAGCATTTGGTATCCAGGTAGCCGCATTGTCTTACCAGCAAACCACCATAAACATCGTTAACATTAGGATACGTGGCGCGTGTAGAAATATCTTCGATATAGGCTTCAAATTCAGGCCCTGCACTTTTTGCCATCCATTCATTTTGTTCCGCAAAAGAACCGAAAGGACGATACAGTTGCATTGGATACAGGAACTTTTCACCTGATACCTCTTCAACACCGCGATAATATTCGTGGAGGTATGGAAATAATCGATCTGCCATCCACGTCTTTACCACCCTCTGCCCTGTTATTGGATTGAATAAACCTGCCGCAATCCGTGAAGAAGTATTGTTTAGGGGCTGATCGATTACCAAAATCCGTTTTTTCATTGTCAGCAGCTGGAACGCCACGGCGGAACCTGCAAGCCCCTGCCCTATTATAATATAGTCTACATCTTGGGATTTTGTCATCTGGCCTTTGAATGCGACAAACTACGCAAACCGATTTTCATTTCTATAAGGAAATTCTGCGAAATGATCTGATGCAATCTGGCTTGTCTTGCAACATTACCCAGCAATGTAGTTTTCACCCGTACCTTGCCACCCGGACGCATATAATCAAGAAAATATACATCCTGAAAAAATCCCTTTACCTTTGAAAAAAATCATCGCCATGCTTCGTGTTCAAGTTTTCGTTTTTGGCCCATTTCAGGAAAATACATATGTTTTGTATGATGAATCAAAAGAAGCCGTAATCATTGACCCTGGTTGTTATGAAGAAAGCGAAAAAACCGAGTTAACTGAATTTGTTCGATCAAATCAACTAAAGGTGATGATGCTGCTGAATACACATTGTCATATAGACCATGTACTGGGCAATGCCTTTGTCAGGCAAACGTATAATATTAAACTTCATATTCATCGAAATGATGAACCGGTACTGAAAGCCGTTCGTGTTTACGCTCCGAATTACGGCTTTCATTTGTACCAGGAAGCATCTGCAGACGCATATCTTGCTGAGGGTGATGAGGTGGCCTTTGGTCATCAAAAATTCAAAGTACTTTTTGTCCCGGGGCATTCGCCTGGTCATATCGTGTTCTACAATGAAAAAGAGAAGATCGTCATTGGTGGTGATGTTTTATTCAAAAACAGTATTGGCAGGACGGATTTGCCCGGGGGGGATGCTGATACCTTAATTAACAGTATTCATCAGAAACTTTTTACTTTACCAGATGATGTAACGGTGTTTCCGGGCCATGGTCCCAGCACCACGATTGGCTTTGAAAAGGTCTCAAATCCCTTTTGCGGGCTTACCTCAAATTAATTCTCCATGATTAAACAGCTTCCAAATTTTCTAACCTGTTGCAATTTGATTTGCGGCTGCCTGGGGATAATATTTTTGTGGGAAGACCAAACCATACCTTCTGCTTACTTTGTATGGGCCGCAGTGCTTTTTGATTTTTTTGATGGCTTTGCTGCGCGCATGCTAAAGATATCCTCACCGATAGGAAAAGAGCTTGACTCTTTGGCTGACGTAGTAAGTTTTGGCGTACTTCCCGCTTTGCTTATGTATAAGTTGATTGCTTTCGAATCGCCTGTCCCTTTCTTGCCCTATATCGCTCTTCTCATTGCCATTTGTTCCGCCATTCGGCTTGCCGTTTTTAACACTGATGTGACCCAGTCTGAGTCCTTTAGAGGGTTACCAACGCCGGCCAATGCACTTTTCATCACAGCTTTTCCTTTCCTGCATCATCCAGCCTTCGATATATTGCACAGCCCGATAGTTTTAACCCTGATTACCATAATTTTCTCACTGTTGCTGGTTTCCAGAATTGAACTTTTCGCATTGAAATTTGAAAACTTTAGCTGGAAGGAGAACAAAATCAGGTTTACTTTCCTTGCACTTTCTGTATTACTGTTGGCGGTACTGCAATTTGCCGCCTTGCCCCTGATCATAATTTTGTACATCGCCCTTTCGTTAGGAGACAGGGTGTTTTCGAAATAAGGAGCTATTTTTCGGCTAAAATCAAATCTTTGCTATCAGTATCTACCATACGACTGGTTTTTGTAGGCTTTTTGGCCGTTCAAATTTCCATCTGTGACGCGCAATCTTCTGTTTTGGAGTCCGGAACATGGTATAAGTTGGGTATTGAAAAACAAGGTGTTTACAAAATTACCTATGACCAATTCAAGAAAATGGGGTTTGACCCGTCTGCAACGGATCCCCGAAAAATAAAAATCTATGGCAACGAGGGTGGAATGCTACCCCAGCCCAACAGTACCAGTCGCCCGGTTGATCTTTTTGAGAACTCCATACTTATAAGCGGTGAGGGAGATGGGTCGTTCGACAAGAATGATTTCATACTTTTTTACGCAAAAGGTCCTGATCGTGTTCAATTCGATCTGCAGCGAAATATTTTTTCCTATGAACACAATCTTTACAGTGAAAAGAACTTCTACTTTATCACACTTTCGGCGGACAATGGTAAGCGCGTCCTTACCTCCGAAAGTATTGAGGGGAACTTCCCTGTAATAGAACAATTTGAGGATTATGTATACCATGAGTCGGATGAATACAACGAACTTCATTCCGGTCGCGAATGGTTTGGAGAGCGATATGACCTGGTAACAGACTACGCCTACCAATTTGATGTCAGCGGCGTCGTGCCCAACTCCACCGTGAAATTGGTATCTGACGTTATGGCACAATCCTTTAATGAATCTTCTTTTGATCTACTTTTCAATAAGGTTCCGATCGGAGAACAGGTTGTTCCCATAATTGCAAATACGCAATACAGTATAAAGGGACGTCATAAAAGAGACACCCTCCTGCTGGACGCAAATACAATAGCTGCTCCCGGCAAAGCAAAACAAGAAGTTCAATACCACTATAACAAGGCAAGCTCAGGACGATCAGTAGGGTTTCTCGATTTTCTATTAATAAACTTCACACGAACGTTGGCATTGTATGGGGACCAGACCACTTTCAGATCAATCGAAAGCCTGGCGCAAACTATATCACAGTATCGTATCAATGCACCCGAGAATTGCACCATTTGGGATGTCACCAATCCTGGTGAAATCAAACAACAAAGATACACCTGGCAAAATGGTGTAGCCACGTTTTCCACCTCCAGCGCAGGCCTCAAGGAGTTTATTATTTTCAATTCAACTATACCTTCGCCAGCGCTTGCTGGGAGCGTACCCAATCAAAACCTGCATGGATTTTCCCCTGCTAATCTTATCCTGATCACACATCCCAATTTCAGCAATGAAGCACAGCGGTTGGCCAGTCATCGTCAGGCGCAAAACAACTGGTCAACTGTGGTTGTAACGCCTGAAGAAATATTCAATGAATACTCATCGGGACGGCAAGATGTAACCGCTATCCGCGATTTCGTCAAGTCTATGTACGACAAAAATCCGGCTGTCCTGAAAGCGCTGTTAATTATGGGCAGAGGGTCCTATGATTACAAAGACAGAATGCCGAACAACACCAACTTTGTACCTACGTATGAATCGCGTAACTCCCTTGCCCCGCTGGAGACGTACTCGTCTGATGATTATTTCGCATTTCTGGAAAACGACGAAGGCAATTGGGACGAAAGTCCTGCACAAAACAGCACACTGGATATTGGTGTTGGAAGACTTCCCGTTAAAACAGCCACGGAAGCTAAAAATGTAGTAGATAAGATAATCGCTTACGACACCAACAAAAAGAATTTTAACAGGTGGCGAAAGGATATCGTATTCGTGGCTGACGACGGGAATAATGCGGATGGGTTTAGCAGCACCCATCAGTATCAGGCCAACACCATGGCTGAGGCAATAGAATCCATTCATCCGGCGTTTGACACAAAAAAAATATTTTTAGGTATCTATCCAAAGACAACAAAGCCAAATGGTGAAGTAATACCGGAAGCGAACAAGGATATTACCAGTTGGTTCGACCGTGGTTCGCTGATCATCAATTATACCGGACACGGCAGCGAAAGACTGTGGGCAGATGAAAAGATTTTTGTTAGTGATGACATCATTGCGCTGGAAAATAAACGTTATCCCTTTTTGGTCACTGCGACCTGCGAGTTTGGCCGGCAGGATGACCCGGCCGATATATCCAGCGCAGAGTTAAGCGTCATCCAGCCTAATGGTGGTGCGATTGGGCTCGTCAGCACAGCCCGACCTGTAAATTCAGCTACGAACTTCCTGTTGAATCAGGAGTTCTATATTTCCCTTTTTGAAAAAGAATCGAACAGCTACCTCACCCTTGGAGAGATCTTTAGGCGGACGAAAAACAACAGCATGAGTGGCGTTTCAAATCGAAACTTTTCTTTGCTTGCCGACCCATCCATGAGGCTGGCTTTGCCTTCCGATTCAATTACCATTTCAGAACTGAAAACGGCCACTGGATCGGATACACTAAAAGCATTATCAACCGTTATCGTTAAAGGTGAAATTCAGGATGAGACGGGCGCACGATTGAACTCCTTTAACGGAACGCTCGAGGCCACGCTATTTGACAAAGCCATAGAATTGACGACAACCGGCGAAAATGATCCCCCTTTTAAGTTCAACGCATGGACCAATGCCTTATACAGGGGAAAAGCCACCATAGAAAACGGAGCTTTCGAGTTTCAGTTCATCATGCCAAATAATCTTGCAGACGAAATTGGCAAGGGAAAACTAAGCCTTTATGCTTCAGATCCACAACAAGGACGCGATGCCGGCGGAACAACAGCCGCATTTTCAATTGGGGGAATTGAAAAAAGTCCTGAGCCTGACGCCATTTCGCCGACAGTAGAGCTTTTCATGGGAGACACCACATTCATCAATGGTGGCGTGACAACCCCAAATACAATATTGATTGCAAAATTGCATGATGCAAGTGGCATAAATATTTCAAACTACAGTATTGAAAACACGCTGATTGCCGTACTGGACAATGAAGATCAGGTATTTGTGCTAAGTGACTATTATGAATCCGAAACAAATGATTTCACAAGGGGATGGGTTTATTTTCCGCTTAAAGGTCTAGCGCCTGGGGGGCATAGTATTACTGTGCGCGCGTGGGATACCTATAACAATCCCGGGCAGGCAACCATCAACTTTATCGTAACCGATGGCCAAATTTTGGTGATTGAAACGTTGGGAAATATCCCAAACCCATTCCAGAATGAGACAAAGCTATTCTTTACCCACAACCGCTCCGGGGACGATTTGCAGGGTCAGCTCTACATTTACAGCATTACCGGACAGGTTATGAAAACATACGATTTTGACATCCCTGATAGTCCATATCATGTAGATTTGCTTGAAATCAATGGTTTAACCGACTTTGGGAAAAAACTTCCCGGAGGTGTATACTTAGCCCGATTGGCAGTTCGTTCATTAACGAATGGTGCTAAAAGTGAGCGCGTTACAAAACTTATTGTGGTGAATTAATTATCTTTGGACCTTTGAAAAATACATTGATGCATTATCGCGTAATTGCCTTAGTGGCCCTGGGGCTCACACAGGTCCATAATACGTTCTCGCAGGGTACGGTAATTAGCAATCCAGATGAGTTGTTAGGCGCCCAAAATGCTATTACCACGGCAGTTCCATTTCTGGCCATCACGCCGGATGCCCGCCATGCGGCCTTAGGTGATGGCGGTGTGGCTACTTCGCCAGATGCAAATGCATCGTACTGGAATGCAGGAAAGCTTGCCTTTATCGATAAGAAATATGGTGGCACAATTTCGTACACACCTTGGCTGGGGAAGATCGTCAACGATATGTCTATATCATACCTGTCTGGTTTCTATAAGATTACGCGAGAGCAGGTAGTTTCGGTTTCTGTCAAATACTTTGATCTGGGGGACATCAGTTTTCGCGATGCGAACAACAACCCGCTGGGGGATTTCAACCCGCGGGAATTTGCTTTTGATGCAACGTATTCCAGGATGCTTTCGGAAAACTTCAGTATGGGTATCACTGGCAGATACATTTATTCTAACCTAACAGGAGCTTTTTCCGGAATTGATGCAAAGCCCGGCAACAGTGTAGCCGTAGACATTGGTGCTTATTACACCACAAGCTTCAAAACCGCGAAGGCTTCTAGCTTATCCCTTGGTGCTACAGTCACGAATATCGGAGCCAAACTGTCGTATACAGATAACCAGAACAAAGATTTTTTACCCACCAATTTGCGTTTGGGAGGAGCCTACACCACAGCCTTAGATCCATACAATTCCCTCACGTTTATACTGGACTTTAACAAGCTATTGGTACCAACGCCACCTATTCGCTCTACGGATGGCTCCATTATTTATGGCAAGGATGATAATCGGTCAGTATTGGGCGGTATGTTCGGATCCTTTTCGGATGCTCCTAATGGATTTAAGGAGGAGATGCAGGAAATTATGACCTCTATTGGCATTGAATATTGGTATGACAATACCTTCGCTGGCCGCGTCGGATATTTTAACGAAGCCCAAAATAAAGGGAACCGGAAGTACATGACTGTTGGCCTTGGCTTTCGCAAGAAACAATTTGGTATTGATGTGGCTTACCTTGTGCCTGTTAATAAACGAGAAAGTCCGCTGGCAGAGACCTTGCGCTTCACCTTACTGTTCCAACTCCAGCAAACGGATAGTGAAAAGAAAGAATCCGTTACCGATTAATACCTGATGCTCGACCGTACACTAGCTCCCCCGTTTAACCGGAGCACGTCTTTTGATTTAATTCAACCAAAGAAATTTATTTCTGCCCATGGCGCCGAAGTTTACCTTGTGCTCGGCGGGACGCAAGACGTCTGCAAAGTGGAGCTTATTTTTCCTGCAGGCCGGTGGTTCGAAAAAGCTTTGGGGGCATCCTATTTTACAGCCCAACTCCTGTCGAAAGGAACCAAGGATAAAAGCAGTTACGAGATAGCGGAACGCTTTGACCACTATGGTGCCCATCTGGAGATCAACCCCGGAATGGATGTTGTTTCAGTTTCTCTTTATATGCTGAATAAAAATCTGGAAGTTTCTTTAGCGCTCTTATTGGAATTACTCACAGCGTCCGTTTTTCCCGAGAAAGAACTGGATCAGTTGAAATCTATCTACCTCCAGAACATGCGGGTGAACCGGGAGAAAACAAGTTTTCTGGCTTCTACATTAATCCGCAAGAATATTTTTGGCGAAACCCACCCGTATGGCAGGGAGTTGGAAGATGAGGCTGTGCATGCACTCCAGCAGCAAGCGCTTGTCGATCATTTTAACCAATATTTCAAAGCATCAACTATCCTCGTTTCCGGAAGTGTTTCAGAAAAGCATCAACAAGTTATGCAGGAAATGTTTGCACCTTTCCTCTTCCATCCGTTAACCCTGCAAGAGGATGCACACCCGGCTGAACCAAAACCATTCCGGCAGGTCGTGGAAAAATCAGGAAGTGTACAAACTTCCATCCGTATGGGAAAAACATCAATTGGAAGGGCCCATCCAGAGTATGCCGACGTACAGTTTCTCAACCATATCCTGGGAGGATATTTCGGCTCACGCCTGATGAAAAACATCCGGGAAGAGAAAGGCCTGTCGTACGGTATAAGTTCATCACTCCACACGATGAACAGGGGTAGCTATCTGGTGATTGGGGCTGATGTAAACCGGGAGAATCTTGACATTGCGTTTGACGAAATTCACAAGGAATTATGGCGACTTCGCTCAGAGAAAGTGGATGCGGAAGAATTAGAAACTGCACGCAATCACTTTATCGGAAGTTTACAGTTAGAGATCACAACCTCTTTTGCCCATGCCGATAAAATTAAGAACATACTGCTCTTCAACCTGAGTCCAAATTTTTACCACCAGATGATTACCCGCGTTGACCAAATAACTGACGAGGATCTGTTGCAGGTTGCAGAACGCTATTTTAGCGAGGACAGTTTTATGGAAGTCGCTGTTGGTTAGGGACGCTTTCACCCACTACCCATTCTCCTAACTTTCCAAGAACAAGATATGTATCTTTACCATTCCCGATTGCAAACGAAGACGAATGTCTTTCATATTGTAACCTGTCATCATCGCACATCACTGTTGAAGGACTCGTACACTACCGACCAGCAAATGACAAACATGAAAGGGTAGTCAAGTCAAAGAATTTTAACATTGCTATAGAAATTGAGACTCTCGGAAAGCGTGGACATAAATGATCCATGCAAACAGGCCCAAGACAGTACTCTCTTAAATTGAAAATCAATAATACATCACGCTGCCGGATACTTGACTTGCTATATTTCTTTTTATCCTTCTTTTGATAAAAATATATTGGTAGCGGTATTGGCTGTATCTTCGTGATGATGATTCTTCAACTCTCTCCGCTCAACTCCAAAATGTGAAATTGGGTTGATATCCTTGATGCTATAAACTTTTAACATGAAAAATAAAGAAATCCGTGTTCGCTGCTGGGTTTACATTGATGGCTCAAAGTTTTTTGGCCCTGGCAGGGCAGAACTTCTTAGCCTAATCAAAGAATCCGGATCAATTTCAAAAGCCGCAAAGGCAATGGGAATGTCCTATAAAAAGGCATGGGCCATGATCGATGAAATGAATAGTCTAGGGCAAAAGCCATATGTTATTACCCAAAAAGGAGGTCATCAGGGGGGCGGAACAGCACTAACTGAAACCGGCAAAAAAGCAGTTGCTGCATACGAAAGGTTGTTGCATAAGATACAAACAACTATAAACAGGGAATCAACTATTCTGGAATTTTTTTAAACACCGCTGCTGGCAAATGAAGTGGCCGGATTTTTTTTGTGTGAACTGCGTCCTGGTGTATACCTACGTTTCTGCCTGAGGCGCATAAATAATTCTGATTCATGAGTACGATTGCGTCGCTAATATTTATATGTTTACAGCGATATAGCCGAATACCCATATCGTTTTCCATTAAAGAATGAACAGCCTGAAAATCATACTTATAATTGTATTTTCTGCACTTTCAATTGATTCCCGGGCTCAACACAAAAACAGTATATTAATAGCCGCAGCTTCTGATCTTAAATTTGCACTCGATTCAATAGTATATGTTTTTAAAACGAAACATACAGGTACCGTAGATATAACCTACAGTTCGTCAGGTAAACTATTTGAACAAATAACCAACGGCGCACCTTTCGATCTTTTCTTTTCGGCTGATAACACCTATCCCAATCAACTCAAAGAAAAAGGTCTTGGCAACTCAGATGTTTACGCATACGGAATAGGACGGATCGTACTTTGGAGCAAGAAAATAGATCCACAAAAAGAGGGGATGAATTCACTGTTAAAACCCTCCATTAAAAAGATTGCAATCGCGAACCCTGCGCATGCCCCATACGGTAAAAGAGCCGAAGAAGCCTTAGTCCACCACAAACTACTTGAATCGGTCAAAGGAAAATTGGTCTATGGAGAAAATATCTCACAAACCGCTCAGTTCGTAACCGCAGGGGCTGCGGATATTGGTATTGTTGCATTGTCTCTGGCGCTTTCACCGAATATGAAAAATGAAAACGGAAAATATTATTTGATTCCGCAAAGCAGTCATAAACCTTTGGTGCAAGGCGCAATCGTTACCAGCCATGCCAAAGGAAATGATCTTGCAAAGACTTTCTTCGAATTTGTAAAAAGCGAAACGGCAATCGCCATACTGCTTCACTTTGGTTTTACAAAACCGTAATAAAGATGCTGGATTTCGAACCTTTTTACCTTACCTTGAAACTGGCTTTCACCACGACATGCTTGCTTTTTATCATAGGCATTCCGATTGCACATTGGCTTGCCTTTAGCCACTCAAAATTCAAGGTTATAGTAGAAGCTTTTGTGGGGCTACCCGTAGTTCTTCCACCGTCTGTCCTTGGATTTTATCTGCTTCTGGCATTCAGCCCTGAGAATAGTTTTGGCCGGTTTCTGGAACTGTATTTTAACATCAGGCTTGTATTTACTTTTCCGGGCCTCGTAATCGCTTCCGTGATCTATAGTCTTCCCTTTATGATACAACCTGTACAATCCGGATTCCGCATGATTCCTGAAACATTGATTGAAACAGCTTATACATTGGGTAAAAGCAGGCTCACGACACTAACAAAGGTGCTGATACCCAACATCAGGATTGCACTGCTCACCGGGTGTGTGCTTTCGTTCGCACATACCATTGGAGAATTCGGCGTAGTACTTATGGTTGGCGGAAATATTCCAAAAGAAACGCGCGTTGTATCGGTTGCGATCTATGATGAGGTTCAGGCGATGAACTACCACCAGGCCAATGTCTATTCCGCTATACTATTAGTCTTTGCGTTCCTTGTACTGGTAAGTATTTACCTGGTCAATCATCGCATGCAAAAAGCCCGATATCTATGATCAACATAAGCATTGCCAAGAAACTGTCCGGAGCGACCGGCGAATTAAATCTGCACTTTCACGCCACGATACTTACAGGAGAACTAATAACCATCTACGGTCCTTCAGGAGCGGGAAAGACGAGTATATTAAGAATGTTGGCCGGCCTGCTGGAACCCGATAGCGGGCACATTCAAGTTGATGACGCAGTGTGGTTTGATAAGGACAAAAGCATCAACCTTAAACCACAAAGAAGAAATATCGGAATGGTATTTCAGGAATATTCATTGTTTCCCAATATGACGGTGAGAGAGAATCTTGAGTTTGCGCTAAACAAAGGGCAGTCCAAATCCATTGTCGATGAACTCCTTGAACTGACAGAATTAGGGCAACTACAAAATAAGAAACCAGCCACACTTTCAGGAGGACAAATGCAGCGTATAGCCCTGGCCAGGGCATTAATCAGAAAACCAAAGCTATTGCTGCTGGATGAACCGTTATCAGCGCTTGACACAGAGATGCAATCCAAACTGCAGGATTATATTTTAGAACTCCATCAACAGTTTGACCTCACGACTATCGTTGTGACGCATGACCTCATTGAGGTAATTAAAATGTCAAAGAGAGTTTTGATAATCGAAGAAGGCCGCATCGCTAAAGATGGAATGCCATTGGATGTCCTTCCATTAAGGCATTTAAAATCATTATTGTAACCAGCAGATAAGAATATTTCGGCAGGATAGCCGGCAATCTGCGCGGTCCACCAGGACGTGTAATAATATTCAGACGACCATTAGTAAGAATTAAAAGCGGTTGCTTTTTATTTAACTTTGTGTACTCCATAAAAACGACTTTACTAAAACCAAAACAGAAGTGAAGCGCTGATAGCTAGCGATACCAACCTATGGCCAGCAGAAAACCAGAACAATCCCAATTCAAATCCATAGATTCAGGAGACTGGTTGATCATGCTATTTTTTGTAATGGCGAAACTGCTGGTTCATTTCTTCACATATTCAAACTTTGAATTGCACAGGGATGCGTACCTGTACTACGCACAAAGTGAACATCTTGCCTGGGGCTATATTTCAGTACCCCCATCCATTGCTTTTATTGGGAAAATAGCCACCACAATTTTCGGAAACACCACATTTTCATTACGTTTCTTCCCTGCAGTGATCGGCGCAATTAACCTCATCATAATCGGATTATCGGTTAAAGAAATCGGCGGTAAAAAGATAGCTCTTGCCCTTGCAAGTTTTGCTTACTTGCTGTCACCTGCCTACCTACATACAAATGCACTCTTTCAACCCGTAGCATTTAATCATTTCTATTGGCTACTTTCAAGTTACTTAATCCTGCTCCTGATTAGACGAAACAATCCCAGAATCTGGATATGGATCGCAATCACATTTGGATTTGCCTTTCTAAATAAATATTCAATTGTATTCTTTTTTGCAGCATTTGCCTTCTCCTTGCTGCTGTCAAAGTATCGATACCTCTACCTTTCAAAATACTTTCTGCTTGCCTTGGCCATTGGATTCACCATAGTTCTGCCAAACCTAATCTGGCAATATCAACATAATTGGCCTGTAATGCTTCACATGGCAGAATTACGGGAGACCCAGCTAGTGCATGTGCGTCTGTCAGACTTTATTACTGCACAATTATTAATGAACAGTCAGGCGTTCTTAATATGGTTTGGTGCTCTTTTGATTTTATTATTTTACCGGAAAGAAAAACAATACAACTTGTTTGGGTTCATGTACGTGCTCATCATCGTTTTGTTGATTCTGGGTAGCGGCAAAGCGTATTACGCCTTAGGTGTATATCCCATCCTGTTTGTCTTTGGCGGTTATTTCACCGAAAAGTATTCCGGGAGATACAAGCATTATATTGCCGCTGGCATGGTGTTCTTCATGTTCATCGACTTGTATATTTCACTCTCCTTTGATGGGATTCCATTTACTACTTTTCAGAAAGTCGAAAAAGAGGGTGCATTCAGATGGGAAGATGGCGTGAACCACGACATACCCCAGGACATGGCAGATATGACAGGCTGGAAAGAAATCGGTGAAAAGGTCAGGGACATATACGTGGGTCTGGGCCCGGGAAACGTCAATAACTGCGATATTTATTGCTACCATTATGGCCAGGCCGGTGCTGTAATGTTTTACGGCGAAAAAGTCAATATTCCACAACCTATTTCATTTAATGGAAGCTTCGTGTTTTGGGCCCCGGACAGCCTTACTAAAGATTACATGATCTGGATCCATTCCGACCTTGGAAATGACGTTAAGCCCGATAGTCTGTTGCCCCGACTATTTCAAATGGTGGAATTAAAGGCAACGATTAAAAATAAGTATTTTAGGGAAGACGGAACCAAGATATATCTGTGTGAATATCCTACAGCCGAGTTCAAAAATTACTATAAGTCGAGAATAGACAAATTGAAAAATATATACCGGCAACCGCGCGTGGAGATAACAGAAACAAAAGTACGATTCGGAATATCGGCGCAAAGTGACGCGCGAGGCTGCCTGAAGACGCAGAAAAATGACAGGCTTGGGAACCGCTGAAAAATAAATCGCCATGGAGATAATAACCAAATCGCTAATTACGTGCCCACACTGCGGATATCAGAAAGAAGAAGAAATGCCTCAAGATGCATGTCAGTATTTTTATGAATGCGAGCACTGTAAAACGGTAATAAAGGCACGTCATGGTGATTGTTGTGTCTATTGCAGCTTCGGGACAGTTAAATGCCCACCAGTGCAAGCGCATAAGGATTGCTGTTCATAGTAAATACAAAACCTGGCTGTTCACAGTTTCGATAAAAACAGTTTATAATTAAAATGAATTTGCAAGAAACCATAAACTGGTTGCTAGAAGGCGATGTATCGATACAATATCAGGTCCATCGTGATTTGTTTGGCGTAGACCGTGAAGATTTGAGAAATAGCATTGCGCGAAAAGGATGGGGTGCTCGCTTCTTATCGAAAAGAAAACCTGATGGACATTGGGGGCAGAAATTCTACCAACCAAAATGGACTTCTACTCACTATACCTTACTGGATTTACGGAATCTTTGCATAGCTCCTGATAATCCGCTGATACAGGAATCCATTGACATCATCATAAACAATGAAAAAGGAAAAGACGGTGGCATTAGACCAATTGGGATGGAACAAAAATGTGATGTATGCCTAAACGGTATGTTTCTGAACTACGCTTCCTATTTTAAAGCTGATGGCGATAAGCTAAAATCAATAATTAACTTCATCCTCTCCCAACTAATGCCTGATGGTGGATTCAACTGCTTGTCAAACAGAACCGGTGCAAAGCATAGTTCTCTTCACTCGTCCCTGTCAGTCTTGGAAGGAATAACCGAATATCAGGTAAATGGATATCGCTACAGATTGGATGAACTTAGAAAAGCTAAACAGTCATCTATTGATTTCATTCTTTTACATCAATTATTCCTGTCCGACAAAACCGGGGAAATCATAAATAAGAACTTTCTCAAGCTAGCCTACCCCTGCCGATGGCGGTATGATATACTTAAAGCACTGGATTACTTCCAGTACGAAAGGAGCAAATGGGATATCCGCATGAAGCCTGCATTGGAGGTTCTGCTAAAGAAGAGAAACGCTGATTCAACCTGGAATGTACAAGCGAAGCATCCGGGACAAGTTCACTTTGAAATGGAAAAAGCCGGAAAGCCAAGCAGGTGGAATACGCTAAGGGCTTTGCGCGTATTGAAACATTTTGGGATTGAAAAGCCCGATGCTACCGCCAGACAATGCGCAACAACAAGCAATAAAATAAAAGTGGAGGAAAAACAATTACTGATGTAATACAAATAGCAGCTTATCAAACAGCCGATATTATCGTGAGATTCAACTATTCGAAACGCCTAAAAAGAGTTATGCGATGAACAACATACAGGATTTTATTACGAACAGTCAAATGTTCAGAACCTTCAAGGTTGACGACCTGCTTTTTGTTGAATTCAAATGCCCCATAGAAGAGTCGAGCGACAATATCTGGTGCAACAACAATTTTTTTGCCTTTATCCTTACGGGCGAAACATTGTTAAAAACTCCAGGCAGTGAATATCCCCTTACATCGGGGGACTGTGTCTTTGCCAGGAAAGGAAGCATTTTAATTGAGAGTGAACCGCAGGAAAATTTTTGCGAGTTACTTGTATTTGTTCCCGATGACTTCATCCGATCAGTAATTCATAAATACAGAATTTCCCTGGTCCCGGAAACTTCAGCGACGCAGTACGACCCAATATTTCCGTTTGGCCATGATGCGCTATTGAAGGCATACTTCGAATCCCTGCTAAGCTATTTTAATCAGCCTGAGCCGCCCGTTGGCGCGCTGCTCAAGTTAAAACTTGAAGAACTAATACTGAATATTCTTTCAAACAATAAATACTTGCCACTTCAATGCTATTTCAGCGCGTTGTCGAAATCCACCAAATCTTCTATTGCGGAAGTAATGCAGGATAATTTTATGCATAACCTATCCATACCCGAATTCGCACGGCTCTGCGCCAGAAGCCTTTCCGCATACAAGCGCGAGTTCTACAGTTTATACCAAACCACGCCTGGTAAATGGCTCCTGGAAAAGCGACTGGAATACAGCCGGTATTTATTGGAAACAACAAGCAAAAGCCTTGATGATATCTATCTTGCGAGCGGGTTTGAAAACAAATCGCATTTCACCAGAGCATTCAAAAACAAGTATGGCCGCACACCTGGTAAATTCAAAGTGAATTAAGAATTAGCTACCGCCAACCACAAATAACTTTTCAGCACAGTTATTTGACCTTTCAGCAAACCCATTCCTGATCCCTTCAGCTAGTTTTGATCTGTTAACCAACCCCTGGAAAGGGACGTCCTTTGCCAGTACAAAACAATGCTGCTATGAAAAATCAAGATGAAACCAAAACCGAATCAACCTTTTATGAGACTATTATTATTGGTGGTGGTCAGGCCGGCCTTTCAGTAGGGTACGGTCTTGCAAAAGCTGGGAGGCAATTTACAATCCTGGATGCTAATGAAAGAATAGGTGACGCCTGGCGAAATCGATGGGACTCACTCAAACTATTTACGCCGACCTATTTGAATGGCCTTGCGGGAATGCCCTTCCCCGGCAAGCAACATGTGTTTATTTCGAAAGATGAAATGGCTGACTATCTTGAGACGTACGCGAAAAAGTTCAAGCTTCCGGTGCGCACTGGATTAACCGTCGATAGGTTATCCAGGCAGGACAACCATTTTCTTGTTTCCGCCGACGGAAAATTTTTCAAGGCAAAAAATGTGGTGGTCGCTATGGCCAACTATCAAAATGCAAAAGTACCTGCCTTTGCCAAGGATATCGATAGCTCAATTGTTCAACTGCATTCAAAAGAATACAAAAATCCATCGCAACTAAACGAGGGAAGTGTGCTGGTTGTGGGCGCCGGCACTTCAGGTGCTGACATTGCACTGGAAGTAAGCAAGACGCATCATACATGGATATCTGGCAAGGAGGTAGGTCACGTTCCATTCCGGATTGAAACTTCAATAGCCCGCTACTTACTGATCCGCATGGTCAGATTTGTTGGGCATCACTTGTTAAATACAGGTACGCCATTTGGTCGAAAGCTGAGACCAAAAGCGTTGACCAGTGCCGGACCCCTTGTAAGGGTAAAGCCAAAAGACCTTACAGACGCAGGTATTGAACGCGTTCCAAAGGTAATTGGTGTGCAAAACGGACTTCCACTTCTCGAAAACAATAAAACACTTCCTGTAAAAAATATTATTTGGTGTACCGGATATAGTCCCGGTTTTTCCTGGGTTGATATGCCAGTTCTTGGAGAAGGTGAGGAGCCGTTTCACAGTAGAGGTGTAGTTAACCGGGAACCCGGACTTTACTTTGTCGGCCTGAATTTTCTTTATTCCATGACGTCTGACACCGTTACAGGCATTAAGCGGGACGCTGCGCACATTGTAAGAAAGATCATAAAATCTTGATCACGTGTAAATAATTCAATGCCCCTGCAAGAACCAATTTGGAATTCGCTGCATTGGTAAGTATTTACATTCCGATTGATTCGATGCTTCAAAGCTGACAGTCTTTAGTAAAACGGTCTGAAATTTCCCGCCGCCGTGTCAACCTTATCCCACACGCAATCGAACCAAGGAGTTGGTAGCGTCAGAAATAATAGACTTCGTTGTCCAGTCTCAACTCGCCAAAGGTACCTGCTCCGGCAGAACCTTTTATTTTGAAATGGTGTCATTTGTCAGGTTAATGCACTGATTCTTTACGCTAAAAGCAAAATAAGACCTGAACTCCAATAACATTTCGCAAAGCCATTTCTTTTTCCTTTCTTGGTTTCAATCCCTTTGGGTAACCAAGCAATAAAAACCACAAAATGATAAGCCCAATTTCCCTCAGAAGTCTGCCAGCGATTTTTCTGCTTATTTCAGCATTGGTGTCATGCAAAGAATCTACACCAATTGAGCCTCCACTTGTTGTTCGGGAAGATCCCATGCAGGGTGCGATAAGAGCGCAAGAAATCAGGAAGACTACGCCAGCTCAGCTAGCAGATGGTCTTACCCTCAGTTTGTGGGCTTCCGATTCTCTTGCTCCTGATCCTATTGCCATGTCGATTGACGACCAAGGACGCATTTATCTGACCAGAACGAACAGGCAAAAAAATTCTGAATTTGATATACGCGGACACAGGGACTGGATGATCGCATCGATTGGTCTGCAATCGGTCGAAGAAAGACGCGCTTTCTTAAGAAGCACTTTTGCCCCGGAACGAAGCAAGGAAAATGAATGGCTTGCAGACTTGAACCATGATGGCAGCCATGACTGGCGAGATTTAGCAGTAGAGAAAGACGAAGTATGGCGTCTGGAAGATGAATCAGGCGATGGCATTGCTGATGTCTCAACCCGGATAGTAAGTGACTTTCATGAAGAAATAACTGATGTAGCAGGTGGTTTATTGGTTAGAAAAGAGGATATGTTCGTTGCGATCGGCCCGGATGTCTGGCGACTGAAAGATACCAACGCAGACGGCATACCAGATCAAAAGGAGTCGATCAGCCATGGCTACGCTGTGCATATTGGATTCGGTGGCCATGGGATGTCCGGAATAATAGAAGGCCCGGACGGCAAAATTTATTGGGGTATAGGCGATATCGGTGCGAATATTACAGCGCTCGATGGAACTGTCCATTCGTATCCAAACGAGGGAATTATTGCCCGCTCGAATGCGGATGGCAGTGACTTTGAAGTATTTGCAAAGGGCTTACGCAACACCCATGAATTTGTGTTTGATGAATATGGAAACATTATCAGTTCAGACAATGACGGGGATCATCCGGGGGAAAGCGAGCGCCTTGTGCATATTGTTGAAGGGTCAGACGCAGGCTGGAGAGCAAATTGGCAATATGGTAAGTATGTAGATCCGAAGAATAATACCTACAAAGTATGGATGGATGAAGAGTTGTTTAAGCCCCGGTGGGAAGGACAGGCTGCCTACATTATCCCGCCAATCATCAATTATCACAACGGTCCCACAGGGATGCAATATAATCCCGGCACGGCGCTAGGAGCTGACTGGAAGAATAGATTTTTCCTGGTGGAATTCGTAGGAAACCCAAGCCGGTCGCATATCTGGTCATTTAGCTTAAAACCTGCAGGAGCATCCTTTTCGCTGGCGGAAGAAAAGGATGTTATCAGTGGTATTTTACCTACTGGTATAAAGTTTGGCCCGGATGGAGCGTTGTATGTGGCCGACTGGATCAATGGATGGGATACCAAGAATTATGGAAGAGTATGGAAGTTGGATGTGACCGAAGAAAAAAACGATTTGAAGGCAGCTAGAATAGAAACAAAGCGTCTGATGCTGTTGGATTACGCAAAACAATCTGACGAAGAATTACTTTCATTGCTATCCTATGCAGACATGCGTATTCGGCAAAAAGCCCAATTTGAATTAACCAAAAGAGGCAGTTTGGAGATTTTCAAGCGAGCGATCGCCCAGCGCGATAACCAGTTGGCACGCATTCATGGTATCTGGGGTATTGGTCAATTGGCCAGCAAGGATAGAACAAGTACTGCATCACTCATCGACTTGCTGAAGGATAGCGATCCGGAGATAATTGCGCAAGCCGCCAAAATAATTGGTGATGTTAAGTATGCAGAGGCTGCAAGTCAGTTGATCCCGCTACTTTCCCACCAATATCCACGTGCGGTGTTTTTTGGCACCCAAGCCCTGGGACGTATAGCCTACCCGGAAGCAGTTGATCCCATCATTAAAATGCTCGAGCGAAATAATGATGAGGACATATACCTCAGGCATGCAGGCGTATTGGCGCTAACGCGCATTGGAAAGGAAGATGCCGTTACCGCGCTGGCAGATAACCCAAGCAGAGCGCTCCGGATTGCTGCAGTGTTGGTGTTGCGCAGAATGCAAAGTGAAAAAGTTTCACTTTTTCTTCAAGACTCCGATGAGTATATCGTAACGGAGGCAGCACGCGCCATCAACGACGATCTGTCTATTGAAGCAGCTTTACCTGCCCTTGCCGCTACGCTGGGTGAAAAAAGATTCTCAAATGAAGCCTTGTTAAGGCGGGGGATCAACGCCTGCCTTCGCGTAGGGGGAGAAAAAGAAATGGATCTTATGATCTCATTCTCAAAACGAATTGACATTCCTGCCCATATACGGGCAGAAGCATTGGCCACGTTGGGTGGTTGGCCAAACCCTTCCACCCTGGACCGGGTAGATGGCCGTCTTCGCGGCAAGATTGAACGTGATCCAACAGTGGCCACAACAAAGGCAAGCGCTATGGCTGGTTCCTTGTTGCAGAACAAAGATGCTGACATCCTGGTTGCCACAGCACAAATGCTGAGTACACTTGGAATCAAGGACTACAATGCGTCATTCGTGAAAATAATGCAGCAGCATAGTTCACCGGAAGTGCGGTCGGCTATGCTAACGGCCCTTCATAAGTTGAAATACGATAACATTGAAGCTGTCATTACGCGGGGAATGAATGATAAGGATATGAACGTACGTACAACGGCAGTGGGTCTATTGAATGAGCTGGATATTACGAAGGAAAATTTACCCGGCATTGTGGATCCAATCTTCAAAAAAGGAACTGTGCAGGAACAACAACAATTGCTAAGGGTGCTGGGTGAAATGCCATTGGCAAAAAGTCAGCCGGTGTTAGATGGGTTGATTGACCAACTGGCAGCAAAAAAACTTTCACCTGCTATTACATTAGATTTGACTGAGGCAGTGGATTCCACGCATTCTGAAACACTAATCGCCAAGTTAGATCCACTTCGCCCCACCGGCAACAGTACGGAAGGTTTCCTGGAAACACTGTATGGCGGAGATGCAAGACGCGCAAGAAGATATTTCATGGAAAATTCCACTGTTCAATGTGCGCGCTGCCACGCCATCAGAGGTGCGGGTGGAATTGTTGGACCAGAACTTACCTATATCGGAGACAAACTGAGTCGTGAAGAACTGTTGCGTGCGCTCATTGAACCCAGCGCAAGACTCTCTCCTGGTTATGGATCTGTAAAACTTACCCTGAAAGATGGGCAGGTAATCACAGGCATCCTTATGGAAGAAAAAGAGGGTAAGTTGATCATCAAAACTTCAGAAGCTGAGCCACTTGAGGTCGCAACCTCACGGATAGACAAAAGGGAAAACATGCCTTCCAGCATGCCTCCTATGGGCAGTCTGATGTCAAGGCGGGAAATTAGAGACATGATTGAATTCTTATCGAGCTTGAAGCAAAGGTAGTCTGCGGCAGGTATTTCTTAATCTCTGTTATTGGTTGTCCTTACACATGAATTTTGGTTTTTTAACCGACCCGAAAGGCAAGGAAAATTCTCAAATAAAATGTAATCCTGATGCGGATAACTATGCGATTTTCCGCAGTGAAAATCTATAATATTGGCGGGAACCATTCTTTAGTGTTTCATAAAAACGCGAACCGACGACACCGGCAAACTCCGAAAAAAGTTTTTGCCACTTTTGCGGTATTAGTGTGCGAATGCGCTCTTTTTTAGTTTCATCCTCTGCTTCAATAGAACGGATGACGTTGGCTGTTATGTTTTCCTCGACCAGCACCTCCATCCCCGAATCACGGAGTTGATTTTTGAGTGTGCTCATGTTTTCCACATTTTCTTCATTCCGGAAATCGACCAAAAGCAAATGTCCTCCGGGTTTTAAAACGCGCTTGACTTCACTTAGAAATTTGCTTACCGAACCATACGCATGACATGACTCAACATTAATAACAACATCAACACTGCCATCCTTGAGGGGTATTGCTTCCGCACTGCCTTGCATGAACTTTAGATTGGGCAAGACATGGATCTTATTCGCAAGGTCAACAGCGCTTTGCGCCAGGTCCATTCCTGTATAAAATGCTGGCTTTAACCTGCCTGCGATATGGCGTGCCCCACCCCCTCGCCCGCTGCCAACTTCGAGAACTTGTTTTCCTTCAATCTCAGTTTTAATAGCCAGATAATGATACATCTGCAATGGGTATCTTTGAATCTTGGTATCTTCAGGCAAATCCAAGGGTGGCTCATTAGCATTGGGTGAATAGCCATAATTCATAAAATGCCAGTCAGCTTCAGGAATGTATTTCGCCAAAAGTTCGTAAGTCACTTTCGCATTAAACCTCTTGAACCAGGCATAACGCTTTAGTGCATGTATTATCATTTTAATCATCTGGCAAGCAGTTAAGTTGTCACAATGTAATAATTTAAAATACAAATCTTTTCATGCCTAAGCGTAGCCTAGCTTACAGCCGCATCACATATTGCAGTACGAACAGGACGCCCATTCAATTGCGATTGAATACCATCAAAGAAATACAATCGGGTTTGAAATTTATACTTCAACCTAAATCACCCTGATCCACTTATCCTCTAATTTTTCTTTTGCAGATCCTTGATTGGTCCAAAAGGGCCAAACTTATGCTGCTGCTCAGAAAAAGTATCTGCATACGGGCCAAAAGGATGGTCGAATGGTTTGGTGGAAATATCCGGCCAATCCTGAGAAAGATCTTTACCGGGCCGCGGCAATGAATTGATGTAGGCAGCAACATCCCACGCCTCTTCATCGGTCAATGTAGGATTGTCATATGAAGCGCCGTACGGCATATTCGATTTTACATAAGCCGCAAAACGGGATAGACGAAACAATCCTGCGCCCACATTAAAACTATTGTCGTGCGATAGCGGAGGATACTTCCACTCAGGGCTGTTTCCTTCCCGAAATCCTTCTCCACCCAGACCGTGACAACTCATACAATGAACTTCAAATACTTTCATTCCTTTAGCAGCATCCGCCGGCCTGTTTAGCAAAGGGAGTTCCAGGAGCCCGGCACCGTTTGGATAGACTCCTTTGGGTACTTCACTCCCTACCCATTTGATGTACGCAACAAATGCACGCATTTCTGTGCTGTTCTCATCAAGTCTTCTCCCGTTTAGACTACGTTCAATGCAGTCATTTACCCTTCTTTCTACAGATTCGATTTGCCCAGACCGGGCTCGTTTTTTTGGATACGTCGCTGCCACTGCAGCATAGCTATTCCCAAACGGCTTTTTGCCAGCTTTCAAATGACAATTCTGGCAATTCATCCCATTACTGATGGCCATCAATTTCCCTTTTGGACCAAGATAAAGCGCAGTGTGCGCCACAAGTTCCCGACCATACCGGATCAAATCACCTTCTGGCGTATTTTCAATTTTTGTGGAATCAGGAGGCTGCCAAATACTTATACTTGTTTGATCAACTTGCTCTTTCAGTATGGCGGTGGACTTGGCGGTGTTAGGTTGTGGCGGATCTGGCGGTGGCAAGAATAGTGAAGTAGCTGCACCGGCAATAAATAGGACGCAAACCAGCGCGAAACAATTCAGGTAGGAAATAAATTTTAACAATGAATCTTCTCTCATCGAAGCTTGCCAAGCAAATCTGGTTTCTTTTATTTTCTACTCCTTTATGTATCCCCAGCCCTCAGCTTGTTTTGTGACGAGTTCTATAATGGCATCCGGCACAACATCAACCCCCGGAAGGAGCTGGCTGGTGTCAATATTGTGACGCTTCATTGTTATAGCACAAGCTTTGAAGGATACATTCTGATTCGCTGCAAGCGCACGCACGCCCTTCTCAATTGTGGATTCATCTTTCAGTACCATCTGAAGTGCCGGCCCATATACCACTACTTCAAATTGTGATTCCGGATAGGCGGATGCCATCATAGTAACATGTCGCAATACGGTTTGGTGAGCCAGTGTATCCTTGCTGCTCATATCAAACGCAATTTTTACAGGCCTGGCCTGAGACCATACCATAAAGGCAAGGAGAAATAGCGTGGTTGTACAGAATAGTTTCTTCATGACCTTTTCATACCATTAATAAAATCCAGAAGCGATAACTAAGATTACGCAAAGATCTATCACATGCGCTAAATAGTAATTATCGCTTCTGAAATAACTTGCCTTATCCCGCAAAGCAGTATCCGCATCCCTTTTCCTGTGCACGGCCAACAGCCCAAACCCCTGAAGGGACAACCTGAATGCCCGGGAGGAGGCTTCCCAGCCACTCCTTTTTCACTTCTGCAGGATCCTTCTTCAAATTTCCGGCTGCAACGGCAGTATACACTGTAATCGCTGCATCACAAACACAGAACATAACCCCACTTTCCTGCAATTCATTTATACCAATGGCAACGTTCCCAATTCCAGGTACACTAAAATCACCTGTTTTGGGCTTCATAAAAGGGTTACGCGTCGCCGGAGCTTTGGTCAAAGGATCATCGGCTTTAAACATTTCACCAAACCGATACGCCTGCCAAAGTTTGTCCTCAAATGCATAGGGAATAGCATCATGGCGCAGCACAACAACAACACCACATTCCTTTTCAGGTGTTCCCGTATGGTCGTTTGTCATCAAGAATACTCTTGGCCAGGCGAACGGGAAAATTTCATGTGGTCTCGTGCAATCAAATACGATACGATGCTTGCCTCTAATTTTATTAAACCATGCATCTGGATCATCCTCAGCCATTTCACTCGACGCATTGCCACCGAACAATGGACTTGGAATAGCATACATGCCCGCTGTCGCACCGACGGCAAGCGCACCAATAAAATTTCTGCGGGAAGTAGATTCGTTTTTTTTCATAATATATAGGGTTTAGACTGGATACATTTAAACTGATTATTTTCTTGATTTAATGAATTCAAAAGGCCAATGTTGATCACCCCTTGATCACCACTGAAAAGTCAACAATCTATCCGATATCTAAGGGCCATTGCTGCGACAGGCAGCAGATGCCTGTCGTTTAAGAATCATCTCATGAAAGATAAGAAGTCACCAGTACAAAGTCAACAGCCATGGCAGGAGGTTAATTCAAAACATGGGGGGCTAAAACGCTTTTTCGCCTTTCCGCTATTCCGCCTGGAATTCCATCTATTATTCGATACCCTCCCCTCCAGGAATGATGCATTTCACAGCAGTGAACGTCCTTTCACTGAGCTTAACTATCAACCTTATGCAGGTTTAACAGAGGATGGTGTAATATTTAGGCACATTATTTTATTTGTGGGCTTTTTCTACGCGCAGCCCAACAGCGAAGATTCCTGGCAATGTATCCAGTCGCATAAACTGTTCAAACTCTACCCGGTACTTTCCTTTGCTTTTGAATTGGTAGTCCCCAAGCAGCAAAAATCTGTGATCATACAAATCTCCAATACCCCCCTTGCCTAAAGGCTTGCCAGTTTTTTGATCAAAGAGAAATTCAGTCATGAGCTTCTTCTGGATTTCTACGCCGGATGAATCTTGCAGATAGTATGTGAAAAAGAACCTTGCATATGGATAGGAAACTGCATTCCGGATATTGCCATAAAGATTGTACTGCTGATTGATATCATCAATTTGGAATTCAAAATGAGGCTTGTCAGTGACTACCCATTGGCGTTTCTCCAAGTCTGTGATTTGCTCATACACCCGTGTATCATCACATGCTAAAGCAATAGCCGCGATGCATAACGCTATTAAAACTCTCATCGCTGGCTCCCGGGTTTGGGATTACGGTTATTTCGGTTATCGCCACCACTTCTCCGCTTTTTGCGCTTCTTGGGTTTACTTTTAAACTTTTGATCCATGCGGGCGAGGTCGCTGTTAAGGGTTTCAACTGGAATTTTTACTGCAGCGACATCCAGATCAAGGCTTGCAGGTTTCTTACCTTCGCGGTTTAAGCGTAGAATTTGATTGACACGTTCTATGTTCAATGGATACCAGGTGTTTTCTGAAACAAATCCAAACCACATTATTTTCCGGAAGATATCGGTCTTCTGGAGTGTAGCCTCACCCTTTTCTGTGAGCAACGGGCCTTCAATCTTGGGAATATGTTCCAACGCCTCCATGTAGGTCTCGAGTTCATAATTGAGGCAACATTTCAGCCTCCCACATTGCCCGGAAAGTTTGCTGGGATTAAGTGACAGATTCTGATATCGGGCTGCACTGGTAGCAACATTCTTAAAATCGCTCAACCAGGTTGAACAACATAATTCTCTCCCGCACACGCCGATCCCTCCCAATCTTCCTGCTTCTTGCCGCAAACTTATTTGGCGCATTTCTACCCTGATTCTGAATTCACCGGCCAATAGTTTGATCAATTCACGAAAGTCAACACGATCATCCGCTGAATAAAAGAAAGTGGCTTTGATGTTATCCGCCTGAAACTCTATGTCCGAAAGTTTCATTTCAAGTTTGAGGTCACGAATAATCTCCCGGGTTCTGTAGAGTGTAGGCAGCTCGCGTTTTTTTACTTCTTCAAATTTTTCCAAATCTTTCTGGTGCGCCAATCGATAGATCTTCTTAATCTCGCTATCGTTTTGCACCTTTTTCTTTTGCAATTGCAGTCGCACCAATTCACCTTGCATAGAAACGTGCCCAATGTGGTGGCCGCTGGGCACTTCGACTACAATAGCATCACCGGTAGTAAGATTGAGGCCCTCGGTATTAGCATAGAAGTCCTTCCGCCCGTTCTTGAAACGTACTTCCACAATATTGAACTTATCTTGGCCCGGCATTTCCATATTGGAAAGCCAATCAAAAACATTCATTTTATTGCAGCCACCCGTTTTGCATGCACCGTTATTATTGCATCCGGAAACTACTCCATTTTTCGTTGATACACATGAACATCCCATCCCACTTAAACTTTATAATTCAATAAATCTTGTCCGATGTCTTTTCGGTAGTACAAGCCTTCCCAACTAATTTGCGCTGCGGCTGCATACGCCTGGTCCCTTGCCTCCGACAAAGACTTACCTTTTCCGGAGATGGCTAGTACGCGTCCTCCGTGCGTCAGGACATGTTCTTTTTGTCTGGTGGTTCCTGCATGGAACACCATTGCTTGTCCTTCTTCTCCCAGCCCCTCAATAACCTTTCCCGTCTCATATTCGCCTGGATAACCGCCAGAAACCAACGCTATAGTTACGGTACAATTCTCATCGATTTGAATTTGTTTATTTTTTAATTCTCCTTTTGCGGCAGCAATCAAAAGCTCAACAAAATCACTTTTAATGCGTGGCATAACAGCTTGCGTTTCCGGATCTCCCATGCGCGCATTGTACTCAATTACAAATGGATTCCCCCCCATGTTCATGATTCCCACGAAGATAAATCCCTTATAATCTATTCCTTCACGATTCAATCCATCAATGGTAGGCTTTACGATTAGCTTATCAATTTTCTGCATAAACGAAGGATCGGCAAATACAACCGGTGAAACCGCACCCATACCACCAGTATTCGGTCCTGTATCTCCTTCACCGATCCTCTTATAATCTTTTGCTTCCGGCAGGATTACATAATCCTTGCCATCGGTGAGCACAAACACGGAAAGTTCTATACCATTCAAGAATTCCTCAATCAGCACTTTTGCACTAGCTGCCCCAAATCTTTTGTTGACCAGCATTTCTTTTATTACTGCTTTCGCCTCACCCTGGCTCAGGCTTATAATCACGCCTTTCCCTGCTGCAAGTCCATCGGCTTTCAGCACAATGGGCGGCTTGCAGCTGGAAATATAGTCAAGCGCCTGACTCAAATCCGAGACGATAAACGATTTGGCTTTTGCCGTTGGGATATTATGCCGAAGCATAAATTGCTTAGAATAGTCCTTACTACCCTCAAGTTGCGCCCCAATTTTACCAGGGCCAATCATGAGGATTCCTTTCAATGCTGTATCATTTTCAAAATAGTCACGGATACCATTTACCAACGGTCCTTCCGGCCCTACAACCACAAGACCGACGGAATTTTCAAGGCAGAATTTGCCCAGTCCTTCAAAATCGTTAACGCCCAGGTCAACATTTTCAGCGACCAGTGCGGTTCCCGCGTTTCCAGGGGCCACAAAAATCTTTTGGCAAAGTGGGCTTTGCTTCATTTTCCATGCAAGGGCATGTTCCCTCCCACCGTTACCAATAACGAGAATGTTCATAAGTTCATTTTCGGTTGAATCCCAAAGATAACCGCGAATTCGGTTAAATAAAACCTGGGTTAAAATCCAGTGATGGCCGAATTCTCTGCAATAGACTGGGTATCTGGCTCAAAAATAAAAAACGTGAATGATTGCGCATTCACGTTTCAAAGATAATGTACAATACTGAGCTCCCTAATTTGCGTATTCAGACATGAACTTTATACGCATCATCCTGACTTCTTCTTCTGAATAGTCAGACATGGTCCCGTCGCCTAAAGCCTCATCAAGATTGTCGGTATCTGCATTCATAAAATAATCATGAATATCATTCTGTTTATGATAGTCAATTACCTCATCGATGTAATAATTCAGGTTCAGCTTGGTGCCCGAATAGCATATATTTTCAATCTCCGTCAATAACTCATCAAATGACATTCTGGCCTTTTCAGCAATTTCCTCCAGATCCACTTTTCGATCAATTTGCTGAATGATCAGAATTTTAGTTTTTGATTTGTTGACGGAGGATTTTATAACTACTTCACTCGCTGTTTCGATGTCATTATCTTCGACATATTTTAGGATAACTTCTAAAAACTCATTGCCGAACTTATTTACCTTTCCCATGCCAACACCGTTTACTTGTGCCAGCTCATCTTTGGTTGTTGGATAAGTTGTAGCCATTTCTTCCAGTGATGGATCCTGAAAGATTACGTAAGGTGGGAGGTTCTTCTCTTTTGCAATCTTCTTCCTTATGGTCTTCAGTATTTCGAAAAGCCTTACATCATACGCTTTGGTATTTACTGGACCTCTATCGGCAGATTCCTCCTCTTCTTCGATTTCTGTTGTGAAGTCGTGATCGCGTGCCAGTTCAATCATGTGAGGTTTCTTCAAAAACTTTTCACCCCTTTCGCTGATTTTTAATACACCGATATTGTCAATATCTTTTTCCAGATATTGATAAATCAGCGTCTGCCGAATGACGGATTTCCAGTAATCTGAGTCCTCGCCGTTTCCCATTCCATAAACGTCCAGATCGAAGTGTCCATAGCTCTTCACATATTCATCTTCCACACCGCGAATAACATTTACTAAATGGTTTAGACCAAAACGCTCATTGGTTTGCTTAACGGCCTGCAATACTAATTTTACCGATTCTGATCCATCAAATCGTTCACGCGGATGCACACAATTGTCGCACATACCGCAATTCTCCTGGGTATATTCTTCTCCAAAGTAGTGCAGCAATTGCCTTCTGCGACAAACTGGTGATTCAGCATAAAACTCCATTTCCTGCAAAAGGACACGCGAATTCTCGCGTTCCTGGACAGGCTTATCTTTGTTAAATTTTTCTAGTTTATTAAGATCATTGTGGCTGTAGAACATCAAGCACAATCCCTCCAGGCCATCGCGTCCACCCCTACCGGTTTCCTGATAATATCCTTCCAATGATTTCGGAACATCGTAGTGGACAACAAAACGAACATCAGGCTTATCGATTCCCATCCCAAAGGCAATGGTTGCAACGATAATGTCAACCTCCTCATTCAGAAAATCATCCTGATTTTTCATCCGAACATCCGGATCAAGACCCGCGTGATATGGAGCTGCCTTAAAACCATTAACATTCAAAAGCCGGGCTATTTCTTCAACCTTCTTTCGGCTCAAACAATATATAATACCGGATTTTCCCTTATGATCCTTGAGGAATTTAATAAGCTGTTTCTTAGTTTCCTTTTTTGGCCGAACCTCATAGTAGAGATTCTTACGGTTGAAAGAGGAGATAAAAACATCCGCCTCTTCCATCTGCAGGTTCTTCTGAATATCGATTTGTACCTTAGGCGTTGCAGTGGCAGTAAGTGCAATCACCGGCATATCACCCAAATTTTGAATCATTGTTTTAATCTTCCTGTACTCCGGCCTGAAATCATGACCCCACTCAGAAATGCAATGTGCTTCATCAATGGCTACAAAAGAAACATTAACCTTCTTGAGGAACTCTATCGTCTCTTCCTTATTAAGTGATTCAGGAGCAACGTACAAAAGTTTAACAACCCCGTTCATACAGTCTTTCTTCAACCTTGTTATTTCACCTTTGCTAAGGGTGGAATTCAAGAATCGTGCGTTTACACCATACGCATTCATTTGATCCACCTGATTTTTCATCAGCGCGATAAGCGGAGAAATTACAATGGCCAAACCATCCCTGACCATTGCAGGTAATTGATAACACAATGATTTGCCGGCACCAGTCGGCATGATTACAAAAGTATTTTTTCCATCCAGTAAATTCCGGATGATCGTTTCCTGATTGCCTCGAAACTGGCTGTACCCGAATATTTCTTTCAGACTTTCTTTGAGAGCGTCTTTCTCTTCGACCAACATCATTTTCATCTTATAAAACCTAAAATTGTATCTTTGTTCAATCGTGCATCAAAGCTCACGATGAAAAGGAATTGAATATAGTCAAAAATATCAAGAAATTTGCATGTGATGCTTTAATAAAAAAATCTCCTGCAATTCAAAATCTGACTACTTTGATTGACGTAAGTTTTGATGCTTGCGTCAAAGAAATATATTCTGCAAAGGGGTGCATTGTTGTTACAGGCGTTGGCAAAAGTGCCAAAATTGCCAATAAAATTGTAGCAACGCTCAACTCCGCAGGAACCCAGGCAATCTTCATCCCCGGCGAAGATGCCATTCATGGTGATCCTGGAATGATCCAATCCAAAGATACTGTCATTTGCATATCCGGAAGTGGAAACACGCCAGAGATAAAAGTTTTAATCCCGATACTCAAACGCATAGGATCAAGGCTTGTTGCATCAGTAGGCAATACAAATTCTAACCTGGCAGAGAAAGCCGATTTTATACTGAATGCAACGATTGCAAAGGAAGCTTACGTGCACAGGCTTACGCCGATCACCAGGACGAGTACACAACTTGCCTTTGGTGATGTTTTGGCAGTTTGCTTGCTGGAAATTAGCGATACCTCAAACGGCGATTTTGCTGAGCATCGTCTGGAAGGTTCTCTGGGTAGGCAATTCTACCTAAGCTTTTCAGATACCTGTACCCACAAGGAATTGCAAAAGGTGATAGAAAAAGCCCTATTAGAAGATTTAACTGTCGAAATTTCATCAAAAAGGGTCGGTTGTAGAAGGGTTGTTACGGATGACCATGAGCTGCAGGGCGTCAAATCAGGTGGTGATCTTCGCCGGATACCTAAAAAAATATTAACATTAGCGAAGCCAAGGCTTTCGATTTTCAAAAGAGCTCAAAAAGATACCTTTGCTTCAGAAGCCTGGTCCCAACTTAGCAAAGGAAGAAATTGTATAAAATTTGAAAACTCTTTCGTAATTCGGTGACTAACGTTTCTTTAACTTTTTACGCATTGAACTAGATGAACAAAAACTTATTCGTAGTGCTCATGGCGGGCGGTGTTGGTGTACGCTTTTGGCCCTATAGCCGCAATTCTAAACCTAAGCAATTTCTGGACGTTCTGGGCACCGGCAGAACGCTGTTGCAATCCACGTTTGACAGGTTCCTCCCGATTTGCCCTGTTGAAAATATTTATGTTGTGACACATGAAGAACATGGCAAACTAGTGCATGAACAGTTGCCCCTGTTGGCTGAAGAGCAGATCTTGGCAGAACCCATGCGCAAAAATACAGCAGCATGTATTGCCTACGCGAGTTATAAAATTGAGAAAAAAAACGCTGAAGCGGTTATTGTAGTTACACCTGCCGATCATTTAATAATGATGGAGGAGGAGTTTCAGGAGGTAATAAAGAAAGCTGCCGATCAGGCAATGGGTCAGGACAAACTAATTACGTTGGGCATTACACCTGTCCGACCCGAAACAGGATATGGATATATTCAATATCATACTGAAAAAAGTTTCGCCAAAAAGGTAAAAACATTTACCGAGAAGCCAGAATTGGCTCTTGCAAAGAAATTCATTGAGAGCGGAGACTTCGTTTGGAATTCAGGGATTTTTGTATGGGGTGTCAGGGCCATTAATAAGTCATTTCACGAATATCTTCCGGAAATGGCTGAAGTTTTTGATGATATTAAGCAAAAACTAGGAACTTCAGAGGAAAAAAGTGCCGTTCTAAGTGCCTATTCACAATGCAAAAATATTTCGATTGATTATGGCATTATGGAAAAAGCCCAAAACGTGTATGTATGTCTGGGCACCTTCACCTGGTCGGATCTTGGCTCGTGGGCTTCCATACACGAGATTTCTGATAAAGATGAAAATAACAATGTCGTTAACGCCAATGCTCATATCTATGATACCCGTAACTGTATCATTAAGGGTTCCCCGGATAAGTTGATTGTAGTTCAGGGGTTGAATGGATATTTGGTTGGCGAATTCGGGAACGTGATTATTGTTTGTGAGAAGGATCGTGAAGAACAGTTCCGCCGGTTTGTTAACGATTTGAAAACCGAACCAAATGCTTCTGAATTCATCTGATGGGCACAAATAATGCGGGGATATTCTTTTATCCACCGCATTACTTAATATCTGGCATAATGCGGGCCTCCCGATTTGCAATTTCCCATGCCATAAAGAAGATACATTTCGTGCGTTCAGTAAGCAGGTCAAACTCTATTTTTTCAATTTCGTCGCTTGGTTTATGGTAGTCCTCATGGATTCCATCAAAGTAGAAGATGATCGGGATATTGTTTTTCGCAAAATTCCAATGATCCGATCGGTAATAAAGCCGTTCAGGATGGCGCTGATCGTTGTAGGTGTAATCAAAAATCAAGTTTGTATGGGCTTTGTTGACGGATTCACTGATAACATTCAATTCACTGGATAATTGATCTGCACCAATCACATAAATATATGGAGCACTTTCTTGATGTAAAGCGTCTCTCCTGCCCACCATATCAATATTCAACTCTACGACAGTTTCCCCCAACGGAAAAACCGGATGCTCTGTATAAAATTCCGAACCCAGCAGTCCGCTTTCCTCCCCTGTAAAAGTCATAAATAGAATACTCCTTCTGGGGCCATAGCCTTCCTTTTTCGCAAGCGCGAAGACTTTTGCCAGTTCGATTACGGCAACGGTGCCTGAGCCATCATCGTCAGCCCCATTGTTGATCAAATCACCAGTGCCACTTTGTTTAATTCCAATATGGTCGTAGTGTGAGGAAATGATCAATAACTCGTTTTTTTTGTCTTTTCCTTCCAGGAATCCAAGGACATTCTCGCTCTTTATAACCTTTACGGTCATGGAAGTCTTATAACTGATCAATACGGGCTTGATCTTTTTTATAGATTTCGCTTTGGGATCATCTGAAACCTCTAACAGTTTATCCAGGGTAACACCGAGTAGCTTATCCACAATACGTGGTGATACAATAAACAAACCTGGCCGCTGATCCTCAATTGGGGTGGGGTATTTAAGACTTAGTCTGCTGTTGGTGGCATTGGCTTTGATCCGACCAAGTTGCACGCCGTATACATCTTTGTCGCTCACATTGCATACAAAAACCATTCTTGCTCCCCGCTCTTTGGCTAGTGCTACCGCCTTGTTTCCGGCGATCCACTCACTTTGGGAAAAAAGCAGAACGGCTTTATCCTTCACATCAACCTGATCGAAGTCAACCTGGGTGGCATTCCCAACAAAAACCAGCGGCACTGAAACCTCGCCGCCGCTATTATCAGAACCATAATATACAATGTCGGTGAAGTTATCATAACGCGTAGTTTCTGTCCTGACATAGGTTTCCGCTGGTCCCCGTTGATAAAGATCCATTGTCTGGTAGTAATCTCCATCCAAAGGACCATCTAATTCCAATTCCTCAAAATTTGCACGAATGAATGCAGCCGCCATTTTCTGGCCACGCTTACCTGTCTCTCTTCCTTCCATGGCATCCGACGCAAGGATCGACAAATTCGCCTTCAAGTCTGCGGATGAAATCTTGTTGCCGTACTTTCGTGCCGGAGGCTCTTGTGGTAAGCTCCAAAAACTGGAAATCACCCACATCAATATCAGAATGACGAAACTATTCATGGAATTATTAAATAGGCCGGCAAGATCATCAGGTTCCTGGAAGTCAGCAAAGCTTTGGTCTTGAACTTAACAAATTCTTAAGGATGGCTAGGGGAAAATAAAGTGCTCCATTAAGCTTTCCTGAACGTGATTTCAGTATTTTGGTTCTTGTGTTTAACCGAAACCTAACCATGCTGTTAAATTACTGATTCTAGAATTACCTTTGAAGCCTTTAGCGTAGTTTTGATCCCAAATTTTAACATTTCTGAATATCAAACACCAGATGAAATTCGATTCGCAATACACAGAAAAATTTGAAAGCCGGCATATTGGCCCTGATGCGCAGCAGGTTGAGGAGATGTTGAAGGTTACCAAGGCATCGTCAATTGATGAATTGATCGATCAGACTATTCCAGCCGGTATCCGGATGAAGAAATCGCTTTCCCTACCCGAGGCGAAATCCGAATATCGGTTTTTACATGATTTCAAGAAGATTGCTTCTAAGAATAAGGTCTATAAGTCATTTATTGGAATGGGTTACTACAATACCATTACGCCCGGTGTTATACTGCGTAATATTTTAGAAAACCCGGGCTGGTATACCGCCTACACGCCTTATCAGGCGGAAATCGCTCAGGGGCGTCTGGAGGCCTTGATTAATTATCAAACCATGATAATTGAGCTCACCGGAATGCAAATCGCGAATGCTTCATTGTTGGATGAAGGAACTGCAGCAGCCGAAGCTATGCACCTGATGTATGCTTCCCGAAAGGCTTCAAAAAAAAATGCAAGAAAATTTTTTGTTGATCAGCATACTTTCCCCCAAACTATCGACATACTCAAAACCCGGTCTGTCCCCATCGGCGTTGAGTTGATAATAGGCGAGCTCGATGCGCTGGATATTGCGGATCCTGAATTGTTTGCCGTTTATGTTCAGAATCCCGACAATAATGGCGCTATTAAAGACTACACTCCTTTCGCACAAAGCGCCCATGAGAAAGACGTGCTTTTGGTGATGGGCGCAGATCTTATGAGTTTACTGCTCATGAAGTCGCCTGGCGAAATGGGTGCCGATGTAGCGATCGGGTCAAGCCAGCGATTCGGCGTGCCAATGGGATTTGGCGGACCGCACGCAGCTTTCTTCGCCACAAAGGATGAATTCAAACGCCAAATGCCCGGAAGGATAATTGGTGCTTCGCTTGATGCCGCCGGAAATCCCGGGTATCGCATGGCCCTACAAACCCGTGAGCAACATATTCGAAGAGAAAAAGCAACATCAAACATTTGTACAGCACAGGTTCTGCTCTCTGTCATGGCGGGCATGTATGCGGTTTACCACGGTCCTAACGGGTTGAGAAAAATTTCCGGTCGTATACATGGCCTGGCAACAATCCTTGAACAGGGTCTTGGGGCATTGGGCGTTAGGCAGCTAAATGAACTGTATTTCGATACCTTAAGAGTAGCCGTAGCAGACGTGAAAGAACTTGAGCAAGTAGCGATTGGGCATAAAATTAACTTTCGCTACTTTCATGACAATCAAGTAGGCATCGCTTTGGATGAGACAACTTCTGCGGAAGAAGTGAAACTTATTCTTGAAATTTTTTCAACGGTATTGAAGAAAAGGCCTCCTGTGGTTTCTGCCAATGGACAAGAGAAAAAATGGCCGGAATCGTTAGTCCGAAAATCAACCTATCTCACACATCCTGTTTTCAACACGCACCATTCTGAGCACGAGATGCTTCGCTACATCAAGCGTTTAGAGAATAAGGATCTTTCGATGGTACATTCTATGATTTCATTGGGATCCTGTACCATGAAGTTAAATGCTACCGCAGAGATGATTCCTGTTACTTGGCCTGAGCTTGGAAACATTCATCCCTTTGCGCCGGCCGATCAAACGGAAGGTTATAGGGAAATGATTGCAGCACTCGAAAGTTCCCTAAAAGAAATTACAGGCTTTAGCGGAATATCCCTTCAGCCCAACAGCGGTGCACAGGGAGAATACACGGGTTTGATGGTGATACGTGCCTATCATAAGGATCAAGGCGAAGGACATCGAAACATTTCTCTTATTCCAGCGTCAGCACATGGTACCAACCCGGCCAGTGCAATTATGGCTGGAATGGAAGTTGTGGTTGTGAAATCAGATGAAGAAGGCAAAATCGATGTATCAGATTTAAAAGCCAAGGCTAAACAATACAGCGACAGGCTAGCTTGTTTAATGGTAACGTATCCATCAACGCATGGCGTGTTTGAGGAAAACATAACTGAAATATGCGAGGCAGTACACATCCATGGCGGCCTTGTGTACATGGATGGTGCAAATATGAATGCACAGGTCGGATTAACATCGCCCGCCAATATCGGTGCAGACGTTTGCCATCTGAACCTGCATAAAACCTTCTGCATTCCGCATGGTGGCGGTGGACCTGGTATGGGGCCCATTTGTTGCAATGATAAATTGAAGGATTACCTTCCAGGACATGCTGTGGTCAAAACCGGAGGTAAGAAAGCCATCCACGCTGTCTCCGCTGCCCCCTGGGGCAGCGCAAGCATCCTTACAATTTCCTATGCCTATGTTGCCATGATGGGCGGAGAGGGACTCACCCGCGCAACGAAGTTCGCCATCCTCAATGCGAACTACATCAAGGACCGTCTCCAGGGTCATTTCAAAATTCTTTACACGGGTACTAACGGCCGGTGTGCCCATGAGATGATCGTAGATTGCCGCGAGTTCAAGAAATGGGGCATTGAAGTGGAAGACATTGCAAAACGGTTGATGGATTATGGCTTTCATGCCCCTACCGTATCTTTTCCGGTAGCGGGAACTTTAATGATCGAGCCCACCGAAAGTGAACCTAAGGAGGAACTTGACCGTTTTGTCGCTGCGCTAATTGAAATTCGGAATGAAATTCGGGAGATTGAAGAAGGCAGGGCTGATCGTGAAAACAACGTGCTGACACAAGCGCCGCATACAGCAGCCGTTATTACTGCTGATCATTGGGATCGCCCGTATTCCCGGCAAAAGGCGGCCTATCCTCTTCCTTTTGTCAAAGAGGCAAAGTTTTGGCCATCCGTAAGCAGAATAGATAATGCATACGGTGATCGCAATCTTGTTTGCAGTTGTCTTCCTATTGAAGCTTATAACGCGCAGGAAGAAGCAACGTCAGTATAGCGATGGCTGTATTGGGTGCTGCTAACCCTATCGCTGTAAGGCGGCCATTTTCACTATCTTGGATTCTATAAGACTGCACAACATGCCCAACGTATTGGACCAGTTACCGAACAAACTTCCATGGTGGACATGGGTTATCCCTTTGCCGATCATACACGTGGGGACACAAATATCTATTTGGTCACATGTGACGACCGGGTCCTCACTTTTCTATTTTCCGGTACCCATTGCGTTAATCCTGATGTACTGGTGGGGCCCGCGTGTGCTCGCAGGGTTTTACCTTAACGCCCTTCTAAGTGCGCATCTATGGGGTCTGGAGAACTTCCTCTACCATCCAGTATATGCAATGCCTGAAGTGGTTTTCGTCTTTCTTTCCTGGCTATTCTTCATTCATTTGGCAAAAGGAAAATGCTGGCTTCCCAACATAAGACAGCTTGGATATTTTTTGATTTTGGGTCTCGTGGTACCACTCATCATATACAAGTTCATGCTCGAGGGGATATTCCTCTATTTCGACGAAATATCCATTGACAACTTCTGGTCTCTGCTTCTCGCAACAGGGCTTGGTGACTTTATTTCCATCTTTGGTCTATCCATTCCTGTGCTTTACCTGGCTTCCGGAATAATGACCCAAAAAGGGTTAACGAATATAAACGCACGTATACCCTTTCGCGTGAACCGACTTGGCACTAAATTAAAGTCCACACGGTATATACTTGAAATTCTGCTATGTCTTCTCTTAGCATTTGCAATCAGTCAAACCCTAAACTTTGTAGACTATTGGTTTTTATATGGCATATTGTCCATGTATTTTGCTATTCGCTTTGGCTTTGGATTTGCCATTATCTTTAACTCTTTTATATTACTATTAACGTACGTGTTGCCCGCTCTACTTCATCCTTCGTTTACGAGAGCCATGATAGTTGATAACCAGATGGTCAAAATTCAGATTGGTTCCGGCCTTCTTTATGTTTTCAGTACGGTAACCGGGAGGGTGATGTCGGATTCGGGCGCATTGGAAAAACGTTTGAGTCAACAGAATAAAGAACTCGAACAAGCGAACAAGGAGCTGGACAGATTTGTGTATAGTGTTTCACACGATCTCAGCGCGCCACTGCGATCTATTTTGGGGCTGGTGAACATCAGTAGGTTTGAAGAAAGTATAGAACAGCTTAGATTCTATATTAATAACATTGAATCAAGTGTTCACAAACTCGATAATTTCATAAATGAAATTCTTGACTATTCCAGAAATGAGCGGCAGGAAATATTGCGGGAAAACCTTAATCTTGATGAGCTTTGTAGAGAAATTCTGGATAATTTGAAGTTCCAGGAAAACTTTAGCAGCATTGGGGTTGATCTCAGCGGTATTGGAAAAGATCCGATATATACTGACAAAATGCGATTGAAAATCATTTTGAATAATCTATTATCGAATGCTGTTAAATTCCAATCTGAAGGTCATGGCCGCGTACCTTTTATTCGCGTTAAATCAGAAAAAACGGCCGGCAAATTTATGATCGAAGTGGAGGATAATGGTGAGGGAATAAAGCCAGAGGTGAAAGATAGAATTTTTGGCATGTTTTTCCGTGGCACGCAGCGTTCTAACGGATCCGGTCTGGGCCTCTATATCGCGAAAGAAGCTGCTGAAAAAATTGACGGGACCATCAGCGTTGCCTCTGCGTACGGAATAGGGACTGTGTTTCGCCTTGATTTAAGATGTGAATCTACGCAGTTATAAATGGATTTGTAAAAAGGGTGTCCCTTGCTTTTTCAATAAAAAAACTATCCCAATGCGTTATGCATGGCTGATTCTTCCCGCATTGTTGTTCTGGCCAATTTTGCTCCATGCGCAGTTTAAAGATTCAGCATTACAGCAAATGGTCGATGCTGAACATGCATTTGTCAAAATGGCCAAAGAGCAAAGCACTAAAACAGCATTTTTACATTACCTCAGTGATGACGTAGTTACAACGGGTCCAAATGGTCCAACCACGGGTAAAGCAGCAATAATAAACCAACCGGCCAATAACGGCTGGCTGTATTGGAAAGTATCTTTCTGCGATATCGCTTCATCGGGGGATTTCGGTTTCACCACGGGACCTTGGGAATATCGTTTAAGCAAGGAAGATGAGAAAGCCGTAATATTCGGATCGTTTCATTCCGTCTGGAAAAAACAAAATGACGGTTCCTGGAAAAACATTGTAGATATAGGTACACGACACAATACGCCAGCAGAAAATGAAGTTATTGCGACGACATCAATGCCCTTGAGATCATCGAAGACCAGGGAAAAGTCTCCTCCTGACCCAGCCCTAATACTTGAACAGGAAAAAGAATTCCTTGACGCCTATCTTCGCAAAGGTCTTGACGCATACCATTCTTTCGCTTCATCCGAAATTCGTATTTCAAGAGAAGGAATCCTCCCTATTGTTACAGCGGACCAGAAAAAAGAGTTTCTAGAAAGTGCCAACCTGCTTTCGAATCTCCAACTTATCGATGCTGGAATTGCTTCATCAGGGGATCTTGGTTATGTATATGGCACGGCTGATGTAACCCTGTCCACTGACTCACCAAGCAATAAGAAATCAGCAACCTATTTTCGCATCTGGAAGAAAGAAAAGCGTGCCCATTGGAAGATTGTGATAGATGTTGTCGCCTTCGAGTAGGAATTGTCTTAATGTCAAATGATAATCTGTACAACCGTTTGAATTTGAAAGAAAGACCAAGACCTTTGACCCAAATCAAAATTATGGTTTATCCCAACGCGCCCAGGCCGGCATCCAATACACCTCTAAATTTCAATCACCATGGCATTTCTGTTTGACTCTTTTGAAGGTTGGTTAAAGTATTCCACAGAACACAATTTGTCGCTAAGCAAAGTTGTGCTGGAATATGAGTATGCTGAAAAAGGAAGGAAGGAAGACGAGACAAGGGAGGGATTACGAGCAGCATGGCAAGTCATGAAGGAGGCTGTGCATACGGGCCTGGAGGAGGAGATGACCTCGCGTTCCGGCATGATTAACAATGGCGCCAAGAAAGTTTACCGCTATCCAAAAGCAGTCCTATCCAAAGAATTTCAAAACCTGATTTCACGTGCGCTTGCAGCCAAAGAAGTCAACTCTTGTATGGGTAGAATTGTAGCAGCACCCACCGCTGGGGCGAGTGGGATAATGCCCGGCGTGTTATACACTCTCCAGGAGATTCACCAGATCGACGATGAAAAAATTCTTGATGCAATGCTTATTGCTGCGGGTATCGCATTAATCATGGAACAGAAGGCTTCCATCTCCGGAGCAGTAGGCGGGTGCCAGGCTGAAACAGGAACTGCCGCCGCAATGGGTGCAGGTGCGATTGTCTATTGCCTCGAAGGCAGTTCAGGACAGATTTTTAATGCAGTGGCCATTACCGTGCAATGTATGCTTGGGCTGGTGTGTGATCCCGTTGCCGGGTTGGTGGAAGTTCCATGCGTCGTTCGCAATGCCAGCGCGGCAGCCATTGCCAATAGCTCGGCTCAGATTGCTCTGGCTGATGTAAGCAGCGTTATTCCCGTTGATGAAGTAATTGAAGCCATGGGTGAAATTGGAGCCAGCATGGAAACGCGCTACAAAGAAACGGCCATGGGAGGATTGGCGGCGACCAAAACAGGGCAGGCCATTGCAAAGCGGGTGCTTATCAGAGATATTGAAATTCTCCCGGATGATAACAAATAGGAAACACGAGCCTAGGAAATGGATACCCCAATTACTTTAGATAGTCCGGGAGAAACTCATTGCCGAAGAAATACACAATAGAACTGAGCAGTACCGACCAGATTGCAGCGCTGACAAACATGAAGAAGATAATTCTCTCTTTCGGACTGCCTGAACTAACCGCCAGGATTGTCCCGCCAATGGGTGTTAACAACAGCGGCGTAAGCCCAGCGACACCTATCAAACCATACTTTTTCCAAATCCTAACATATTTACGGTTGTTTTCCGAAAATCTATTTCTTTTCCCCAGTATTCTTTCGATTACTTTGATGCGAATCCAGTTCCCTGCATAAGTAAAGACCAATACAACGGTCATCATACCTGCAACAGTTACGAGTATCGTGGTCAATAATTTCAACCCCGCTGCATATCCTCCAAGTGGCCCAAAAATGAATTTCAGCATGCTTGAAAAATATACAGGTATGGCTTTGAGGATTTCTTCCAACATAGATCATTGAACTATTTATAACTTTGGACCGAAGCAAAGGTCACCGGCATCGCCCAGCCCAGGTACAATATAAAACTGATCGTTCAACCTTTCATCGACAGCGCACGTATATATTGAGTGAGGTAATTTCAAATTGGCCGTAATGAAGTCAATCCCTTCCTGAACGGAAACCAAAGATGCAATATAAATATGAGTAGGTGTACCGTGTTGAAGCAATGCATCAACAGCACGGACGAATGATTTTCCGGTAGCCAGCATCGGATCGATCAAAATTACATCCCGATTATGGACTGACGGAGTCGCCAGGTATTCCAGGTTTATCACTACTTCTTCCCCACCCTCCCTTCTGTAGGCGCCAATAAAACCGCAATCCGATTGATCAAAGAAATCAAGAAATCCCTGAAAATAGGGCAACCCTGCCCGCATTACTGTAATCAAAACCGGCTTGTCAGTCATCAGTCTGACAACGGATTTCCCCAATGGTGTTGCGACAGAAGTTTGCGCATACGAAATATTTTTTGATATCTCATATGCCATAATTTGCCCTAATCGCTCAACATTTTTCCTGAATCTTAACCGATCCTGCTGACTACGCATATCCCGGAGTTCAGCCATGAAATGATTTGCAACTGAATTCTGCTCACTTAAATTAAATAACATATGTCGCACTTTTTTCTCACCAAAATTTAGAATAAAGTTGTGGGAAGAACTAATGGCAAAGGCAACGATCTTGAAAAAACCAAAAACGGTCCTCCCAAGGCAACCTAAAAAATCGGACATGAAACTCCTGAAACAACTATGTGAAATTCCAGCCCCATCCGGAAATGAATTCCGCATGAAAGAATTCCTGCTGAAATATGTCCAAAAAGAAAGGAAGAAATGGAAAGTTAAGCCTGAAATTTACACAGGCGAAGATTTTCAAGATTGCATCATTCTAAAATTCGGAAAACCCCGTACTGCCATTTTTGCCCATATGGATAGCATTGGCTTTACGGTTCGCTATTTTAATCAGCTACTTCCCATTGGAAGTCCGGATGCTGAAATGGGAACCTTGCTTGTTGGACAGGATCGCCATGGCCCCATTGAATGTGAGTTGGAATATGACAAAGACAATCATGCATTCTACAAATTCGGTCGGCAAATAGAGCGCGGCACCGAACTCACGTACAGTGTAAATTTTCGCGACAGCAAGAACTTTATACAGTCGGCATATCTCGACAACCGCCTTGGTATTTACAACGCCTTAAAAGTTGCCGAAACAATTCAAGATGGCGTTATCGTTTTTGGCTGTTGGGAGGAGCATGGGGGCGGATCAGTTCCATACCTTGCCAAATTCATTTATGAAAAGTGGAATATTAAACAAGCTCTTATCTCAGACATCACATGGATATCCGATGGCGTAGAGCCCGGCAACGGTGTTGCCATTTCCATGAGGGATAGAAATCTGCCAAGAAGAAGTTATGTAAACCGGATCATCGCTATTGCTGATAAGCGAAAAATAGCATATCAATTGGAGATTGAGGGTAGTGGTTCGAGCGATGGAAGGGAACTGCAAACTTCCCCATACCCTATCGACTGGTGTTTCATCGGCGCCCCAGAACAAAGTCCGCACACGCCGAACGAAAAGGTGCATAAAAATGATATTAAGACCATGATTGCATTGTACGAATGCCTGATGAAAGACCTTTAGCAGTCTTTATCGTGGTAAACGTTACTGGAATGCAATGCAAACCTTGGGTACAGTTTGCCCATATGGAAACATTTTCACCCCAAATGAGCCAATCGTGTGGAAATTTTGAAAACGTGTTGCACTGACTACTTACTTTGTTCAACTTAAGGGAAAATTCTAATACCAACAAAAATGAAGGATATATCAACTTCCAGGAGAGATTTTATCAAGCGCACCGCAGTTGCAGGCGCAGGACTATCCATACTCCCATCGGGCATTCTTTTTGCCAAAGACGCGCTGCCCCATGTAAGACTAGGATTTATTGGTGTAGGCTTGCGTGGTCAAAACCACCTTGATCTTGCATTGCGAAGGGATGATGTTGAGGTTGTAGCCATCTGCGATGTACAACAGCGCATGATTGACAGCAGCAAAGAACTCATCAAAAAATCAGGAAAACCTATGCCGCAGGTAATTTTCGAAGGTCCCCAGGGATATAAAAAACTCCTGGAAAACAAGAATATTGACGCGGTTATCATAGCAACCCCATGGGAGTGGCATACGGTGATGTGCATGGATGCCATGAACGCAAAAAAATATGTAGGCTGTGAAGTGATCACCGGGATGACAATCGATGAATGCTGGCAGCTTGTCCATACGTCTGAACAGACGGGTATGCCGCTGATGATGCTGGAAAATGTTTGTTATCGGCGTGATGTCATGGCGATACTAAACATGGTTAGACAAAACGTCTTTGGAGAGTTGATTCATCTGCAGGGAGGCTATCAGCACGACTTGCGCGATATAAAATTTAATGATGGTGTAAAAGAGAATGCCATAGGGGCTGAATTTGGCGAAAAGGGTTTTTCAGAAGCAAGCTGGCGGACATTGCATTCCATAAATCGCGATGGCGATCTCTACCCCACGCATGGTATTGGACCGATAGCCATGATGGTTGATATTAACCGTGGAAACCGGCTGACCGAGCTTGTATCGTATTCTTCAAAAAGCAGGGGACTGCACGATTATATTGTAAAAGTGGGCGGAGAAAATCACCCTAATGCAAAAGTGAAATTCAAACTGGGTGATGTTGTCACGACCATGCTGAAGTGTGCAAACGATGAAACTATTCTGTTACAACACGATACAAATCTTCCGCGGCCCTATTCGCTCGGTTTTCGCGTGCAGGGCACAAAAGGGATTTGGATGGACGTTAACCATTCCATTTACATAGAAGGGAAAAGTAAAACTCCACACGAGTGGGAAGATACGAAGGAATGGCTGGATAAATATGATCACCCGCTTTGGAAAAAGTACGGAGGCGATGCAGCCGGCGCCGGACACGGCGGGATGGACTGGTTTGTGTTGAACGCATTCATTGAAGCTGTGAAGAAAAAGACGAATACGCCACAAGATGTGTATGACGCCGTAACCTGGAGTGCGATAACGCCACTATCAGAAACATCTATTCGGCTAGGCGGCGAAACGGTAGAATTTCCTGATTTTACACACGGGCAATGGATGTACCGGAAGAATGATTTTGCACAGGATGATACGTACTAGCGCAGACTTTATCCATAGCGAATTGATTTTCTTGTGTGCACCAAATGGTCCTTATAAAGAATTCAGGGGATTGAACACCTGCTATTAACAGCGATTCATAGACACGACTTTGCCAATGATATAAAACGGATTGGTGCAAATACTGACATTCTGTTAATTTTGCACACCACGGTGGGGCAAGAAACATGCAGATCAAAGATTTACAGTTCAAGAAATTCATTGACAAATCAGAGGTTCAACAGCAGATAAGGTCCTTGGCGAACCAAATCAATGTTGATTTTAAAAACAAATCTCCGGTCTTCTTACCTGTACTGAATGGTTCTTTCATGTTCGCCGCCGACCTTATGAAGCACATTAAAGTACCCTGTAGAGTGTCCTTTGTCAAAGTATCATCGTATGCAGGAAAGACAAGTACAGGGAAGCTTAGAACACTAATTGGTCTTGAAGAAAGTTTATTTAATCAAGATGTGATTATTATCGAGGATATCGTTGACTCTGGCTTTACTCTTCAAAAAATTGTCGAAGAATTGAAAAGCCTTGGCACAAAGACTGTTGAGGTGGTGGCGCTACTGCGTAAACAACGCGCACGTGAGAAAATGATTGAAGTGAAATATACCGGCTTTGAAATTCAAGATGAGTTTGTGCTGGGATATGGTCTTGACTACGATGGATTTGGCCGCAACTTGGAGGACTTGTATCAATCCGCTATTTAAAATTTGCATGCTTTCATTCATAAATCGTCCTTCATTCATTATCTTCGCCAGCTAATTTCAAATTTAAAACCGACCGGCAACAAAACCAGACACCGTTCATGATCAATCTTATTCTCTTCGGCCCACCGGGCGCGGGTAAAGGCACGCAAAGCGCAAAACTTATAAAGAAATATTCTCTCATGCACATTTCTACTGGGGACCTCTTCCGTAAACATCTGAAAGAGGGCACTCCGCTGGGTAAGCTTGCAAAAGATTATATGGCACAAGGGAATCTTGTGCCAGACCAGCTGGTGATTGACATGGTAGACGATAAAATCAAGAACAATCCGGATGTTAAAGGGATTATCTTCGATGGATTTCCGCGGACTACGCCTCAGGCAAAAGCACTTGATAATTTGCTGGCTGCAAAAGGAGAACCCATTAAATTATTGGTTGAGCTCGTTGTGCCCGAACAAGAGCTGAAGAAAAGATTGGCGGAACGCGCAATCAGTGAAAACCGTCCGGATGATGCGAAGCCGGATGTAATCGCCAATAGAATCTCAGTATATAAAGCAGAAACAGTTTCAGTTGCTGACTATTATCAGAAACAAGGTAAGTATGCATCCGTCGTAGGTGTTGGTGAAATTAACAACGTATTTACCAATCTCTGTGATGAAATAGACAAGAGCCTGCTGCTATAGTCCTTTCGTTTGCGTGGTGACGCCTATCATTTATTTAGTCCGATTTATAACCGTAAAGCAATAACTGCTTGGCTTCTCCAAACTTCATCGATTATATAAAATTCTGCTCGCGATCAGGTCATGGCGGCGCTGGGTATTTGCATTTTCATCGCGAAAAATTTGTCCAACATGGTGGACCCGATGGTGGTGACGGTGGCAGAGGAGGCCATGTGATTTTGCGCGGCAATGCTCAACTGTGGACGTTACTCCATCTAAAGTACAGAAAACATGTTATCGCTACCGCGGGTAATCGTGGAGAAGAGCAAGACAGAACAGGGGCCGATGGTAAAGATGAAATTCTTGAAGTCCCCCTTGGAACATTAGCCAGGCGCGCTGATACCGGAGAAGTACTTTTCGAAATTACGGAAGATCAAAAAGAATATATCCTAACACCCGGTGGGCGCGGCGGGAAGGGAAATGCTTTTTTTGCTACCTCTACAAACCAGGCACCTCAGCATGCACAGCCCGGTGAGCCCGGTAAAGAAGAATGGATTATTCTTGAATTAAAACTTCTCGCCGACGTCGGATTAGTTGGGTTCCCTAATGCAGGCAAATCTACCTTGCTGTCCGTTGTGTCAGCCGCAAAACCAAAGATCGGAGATTACCCTTTCACTACGCTCACGCCTAATCTAGGCGTTGTATCTTACCGCGACAACCTTTCCTTTGTGATGGCCGATATCCCGGGGATTATTGAAGGTGCCGCTGAAGGCAAAGGACTGGGCATTCGGTTTCTCCGTCACATCGAACGAAACGCGCTGCTGCTGTTTCTCGTGCCAGCAGATTCGACTGACATCCACAAAGAGTATGAGATTTTGTTGAATGAGCTTCAGAAATACAATCCGGAACTGCTGGATAAAAAGCGAATATTAGCTATCTCTAAAGCAGATATGCTAGATGATGAATTGAAACATGCCATAAGACGAGAACTGCCGAAAGAAATTCCGGCTGTGTTCATTTCTTCCATCGCTAACCAAGGCATAACAGAGCTGAAAGATCTTATCTGGAAAAACTTGCACTAGTTAAAGCGATCCTTGGCCTGCATTTTCTGCCTCAATACCGCTGATTCTCAAAAAACGTGAAATTTTTCCCAATTACTTGGTAATGTCAGTTTGACATAACTTCACCTTTGGCAAAATTGTTGACATTTGCCCATTGTTCAAATTTCAAGTGGATATGTCTGAGAATAATGAAATCAACGAGAGTGAGATGAGTCAAAATGAAGATATTATTTCTGAAAACGACGAATTAACGGAAAATCTGCCAGATTCTGCGGTTGATGAAAACGAGTCAGCGGAGGATAGCCAACATGGCGAAGTAGCAAAATTGCAGGCTGAGCTGGAACTGCAAAAAGAGAAATATATTCGTCTATACTCTGAATTTGAGAATTTCAGGCGGAGAACGGCCAAAGAAAAGCTTGAAATGATTCAATCTGCGAACGAGCAACTCTTAAAAGCCCTCCTTCCGGTGGCAGATGATTTCGAACGCGCTGAAAAAGCATTTGCGGATAAAAATGACAAAGATTTGGAGGGGTTTCTGCTGATATCCAATAAATTCAAAAAGACGCTTGATCAGGCCGGTGTGAAGGTTATGGAAGTAAAACAGGGGGCTGCCTTTGATGCAGATTTCCATGAAGCGATAACCCAGATACCCGTTGCCGACAACGCCCTGAAAGGTAAAGTGGTTGAAGTAGTGGAGAACGGGTATTTGTTAATAGATAAGGTAATACGGTACGCAAAAGTTGTTGTGGGGAGTTAAGTACAAATGAATACCATTACAACAATTCAATTATAATTACATGTCAGCAAAACGAGACTATTACGAAATACTGGGCGTAAGCAAATCTGCACCTTCTGAAGAAATAAAAAAAGCGTACCGGAAGGTCGCTATTCAATTTCACCCGGATAAGAACCCGGACAACAAAGAGGCGGAAGAAAAATTCAAGGAGGCTGCCGAAGCTTATGAAGTACTTAGTGACGCTGAAAAACGTGCCAAATATGACCGTTTTGGACATTCCCGAGGAGGTAATAGCGGTTATGGCGGCCATGAAATGAACATGGATGATATCTTCAGTCAGTTTGGAGATATCTTTGGTGGCGGTGGAAGCCCCTTTGAAAGCTTTTTTGGAGGTGGATCCAGCCGCGGCGGCAGACGGCAGCGAAAGGGTTCAAACCTCCGCATAAAGCTTAAACTGTCCCTGGATGAGATTGCCAACGGTGTCGAGAAAAAGATCAAAGTAAACCGCCTCGTGCGCGCTGAGGGGGTAACATTCAAAACCTGCCCGACGTGCAAGGGAGCAGGCCAGATAAGGAAGGTTGTAAATACTATGCTGGGACAGATGGTTTCTGCCAGTACATGCCCTTCATGCGACGGCGCCGGGCAAACAATAGAAAAAAGACCAAATGGCGTAGATAGCTCCGGTCTGGTATCAAAAGAAGAAATAATTAGCGTGAAAATACCCCCTGGCGTTGCGGACAACATGCAACTGTCCATGTCAGGGAAGGGAAATGAAGCTCCAGGGGGAGGGATCGCAGGTGATCTGCTTATTCTTATTGAAGAACAAGAAGATCGTTTTCTGAAGCGCGATGGCAATAATCTGGTTTATGACCTTTACATCAGTTTCATTGATGCTGCGATTGGAACAAGTATTGAGGTTCCTGCGGTAAATGGTAAAGTCAAGATTAAAATTGAGCCAGGTACCCAAAGTGGAAAAATACTCAGGCTGCGTGGAAAAGGACTAAAAGACGTTAATGGATATGAAATCGGCGACCAATTGATCTATGTAAATGTCTGGACTCCGAAGAAGCTTAGTTCGGAAGAAAAGGCGAAACTGGAGAGTTTGCGGAATTCTACCAACTTTGAGCCGCATCCCGATGCCAACGAAAAGGGCTTTTTCGAGCGAATGAAAGAGTATTTCAACTGATAATTTTGCGAACTATTTTTCCTGGGGCCCGTTTAACCTAAACTGGGCGGTTTTTTTGTATTCCGTCTAAGTTGGTACATCGATACTTAAGGGTGTTTAGAACGTAAAAGTGGTCATGCAGAGAAAAATTTGGTTAACAGTGTGTGGAATTGCCATTGCGGGGTTGGCATTTGGACAGATGAAGAAGCAATTCTCTGTAGAGAATACACCGGCTTGCGAAGACGTAAGACTCATTGTTAAGGCGAATGGCGGCAATTGTTTCATAAAACCTAGCAAAAACGCAGAAATTCTAAACGTATTCAGCAATCAAACAGAGACAGCCTACGCCCATAGTTTTCGCAAGGAAGTCAAAGGAAGAACCTGTGAAATACTCCTTGACCTGCAGGAAATGCACGTTGAAGGTATAAGTCAAACAATTACTACCCGTTTCTTTGGGGCGTCCAATAATACTCCGGGCGATAACCTTTGGAAGATGTATCTCACAGATTCCAAGCCCTATTTTCTGGAATTGGTTTACGGTGTTGGCAACGCGAATATCGATCTCTCAGGGCTTTCCATCAAGAATTTAAAGATCAACACGGGCAGTGCTGATGTTACCGTAGGGTACTATTCATCTCTGGAAAATCAAGTTGATATGGACACCTTTTCTGTGAAAGTAGACTTGGGTTCGGTAAATGTTAAGAACATCAATCTGTCAAGGGCTCGATTTGTTTTGGCCGATGTGGGCTTTGGCAACATGACGCTCGATTTCAGCAATACGCCTTTAGTTGATAATAAAATTAAAGGGAGTGTAGGTGCCGGCAATCTAACGATCATCTTACCTTCTGAAGAGACCGCTGTATTGGTTAAGATTCAGGATTCCTGGTTGTGCAGCGTAAACGTTCCAAGAAGCTTAAACAAAATCGCTGAAAACACATTCGCCAACAAAGCTTATACGAGTGCTTCCAAGAATGCATTGGTATTTGACCTGGATGTTTCTATGGGAAACATCGTGTTTAAGGAAGCAACCCGATAATTCTGAAGAACAACAAGAGCAACAAGAATAATAGGAGATTATTCTCTTACAATCCTATGCAATTCCTTTCTATCTTTTGGCATCAATACAAGATGTCAAACTTATAGAACCCAGTGGAAGCTTTAACAACCTCCAACGTAACCAAGCGCTACACAAACCATCTGGCCCTTGATCAAGTAAGTATATCAATTCCACAGCAGACAATCTTTGGTTTGCTTGGTCCAAACGGAGCAGGAAAGACTACGCTGATCCGCATTATCAACCAAATCATTAATGCAGACAGTGGAGATATTTTTATCTTCGGTGAGCCCCTGCAGGAGAAACACATTGGCACTATTGGTTACCTCCCGGAAGAACGCGGGTTGTATAAGAAACTTAAAGTTGGAGAGCAGCTCATTTACCTGGCACAGTTAAAAGGACTGAGCAAAAAAGTTGCGACGGAGAAGTGCAAAGCCTGGATAAGAAAATTCGAGATTACCGAATGGTGGAATAAGAAAGTGGAAGACCTGAGCAAGGGAATGGCACAAAAAGTACAATTCATAAGTACCGTAATGCATGAACCCAAACTTATAATATTGGACGAGCCCTTCTCCGGATTTGACCCAGTGAACGCCCAGCTTATAACCCAGGAGATCCTGGAGCTGAAAGCGAAAGGGTGTACCATCATATTTTCCACACACCGCATGGAAACTGTGGAAGATCTATGCGACCATATCGCTTTGCTTGATAAATCAAAAAAAATTCTGGAAGGCTCCAAAAAGCAGGTGAAAGAAACCTATCGCAGCAACACATATTGGGTTGAACACAAAGGATCGTTTGATCTTCCGAAGACTAAGTACGAATTATTGGAGCAGCAAAATTTGGAAGATTCCTTCTTCAAATCAGCCGTGAGAGTTATCGACGATACCTCGCCCAATCAGCTTATCCGCGACCTGACACTGGTAACAGAAGTACACAGTTTTTTTGAAAAAATCCCAACAATGAGCGAGATCTTCATCAGCTTGGTGAAAGGAGGAAAAAATGAATAAAATTCTACTGATCATTCAGCGCGAATTCCTAAACCGCGTTCAAAAGAAATCCTTTCTTATTGCGACCATTCTCCTGCCGCTGATCTTTCCAGCCATTATGGCGGTACTCGTTTTTGTTGCTGTTGAGCAAAAGAAAAACGCAACAAAGGAAGTCGTTTACTATGTAGATGAGAGCGGATTCTTTGTTCCGGATACAACCCAATTCTTTTTTAGAAAATTTGAGGGGGACGTGAATACTGCAAAAATTGCTTTCCAATACGACGATAGCTATGGATTACTATATATTCCTGCATTTAAACTGTCCGACCCAAAGGGTATCGCGCTGTATACCAAAGTGAATCCTGGCCCAAACGAGGTTGGGGAATTGGAAAGAATACTGGAGAATAGAATCAAAGAACTAAAAATGCAGCGGCTCAACATCGACCAGAAATTGTTGGACAGTTTAAGGACAAATGTTTCCATTCTAAATGTTAATCTGTCAGAAGGAGGTCAGGAAAAAAATTCAGACTCTAGAGTCCTTTTCGGCGTTGGAATGACCTGTGGTATTCTGATGTATATGTTTATTTTTATTTATGGAGCGCAAATCATGCAGGGGATAATTGAAGAGAAGACCAGCAAAGTAGTTGAGGTAATCGTCTCCTCCGTCAAACCTTTTCAATTGATGATGGGGAAAATAATCGGGCTTGCCTCTGTTGGACTACTTCAGTTTCTGATTTGGATCGTGTTGATCACCACCTTAACATCAATTGTACTCGGTTTCTTTTGTCTGGAAATGCCGCAGCAGCAAATGATGAATGAAATGGGTCAGCAAAATCCGGCAATGCAAAACGAAGGCGCCATGGAATTTCTGAAAATGATGGGGCAAATCCCATTTGGATACGTAATATTCAATTTTCTGTTTTACTTTCTGGGAGGATACTTGCTGTATGGTGCCTTGTTCGCCGCTGTAGGCTCAGCCGTCGACAGTCCTGCGGAGGCACAACAATTTATGTTCCCCATAACCATCCCGATGCTGATCGCATACTTTGGACTATTTACATTTATTCTGGAGGATCCCCATGGATCGATTAGCATCTGGCTTTCAATCATTCCGTTTACAGCACCAATTGCGATGATGGGTAGAATTGCCTTCGGTGTGCCCGATTGGCAACTCGCGCTTTCCATGATTTCTCTCATTGCCGGGTTTATATTAACAACCTGGGTGGCCGGCAGAATCTATAGGGTGGGCATTCTCATGCATGGCACAAAAATCAATTACAAGGTGATGGCCAAATGGTTTATGATGAAGGGATAAAGTGCGAAAGCTGTTATCTAAACACAACAATGGTTGATCTAAATCAAAAGTTGTAATGCCGGATGAAGCCTCTCCGGTTTTTTCTTTAACTTTCAAATTGCAATGAGCAAGAAGGCTAGTATACCGTCATTGGGATTTTATCAGAATAATACAAATCTTAAATGGGTTGTGTTGGTAGCCTCCGTGCTGATCAGTATAAGCTCCATCTACTATACGGACATCCTGGTAGACCAATTAAAGGTACGTGAACGGCAACAAGTGCAGCTTTATGCAAAAGCTATTGAATACACAGCAAACGGTGACGATACTTTTGGTGATGTAAATTTTATCGCGCAGGAAATCCTCTTTCAAAATAATTCCATCCCAATTATACAGGTAGGTGATAGTGGCAAGGTTTTATCTTCTCGAAACGTTGAAGTGAATGAATCCTGGTCAGAAAAAAGAAAGGAAAACTATTTGAATGGCGAATTGAAATTGATGGCGCAGACCTACGAACCTATCGCTGTTACATTGCGCGACCCTCAGACAGGAGAAGTTTTTGGAACACAATTCATTTACTATAAGAATTCTTTCTTGTTGAAGCAATTGATCGGCTATCCTTACATACAACTTTCTGTCATTGCCGTCTTTGGTTTCATTTCCTATCTCGCCTTCAATTACTCGAAAGCCGCAGAGCAAAACAGGGTTTGGGTGGGCCTGGCAAAAGAAACTGCACACCAACTTGGTACACCAATATCTTCCTTGATGGCCTGGGTCGAGGTAATACGCGATGACCCGGATATAAAACAAAAGGGAATGGTCGAAGAGTTGGAAAAGGACATTCAGAAGTTGCGCATCGTAACCGAACGATTTTCCAGCATCGGCTCGATACCCATATTGAAAAAGGAGAATGTGGTGTCTCTAATCAACAATGTTGTGACTTACCTGCGTCCACGGGTTTCTTCAAAAATCAACATGGAGGTATTTACCCTCTCTGAGAATATTTCCGCAAATGTTCATGCACCACTTTTTGAATGGGTCATTGAGAATCTTTCCAAGAACGCCGTCGACGCTATGGGCAACTCCGGAACAATAGCCATAAAGATCTTGCGCGGCAATGAGGGCAAAGTTTTTATTGATATCTCTGACACCGGAAAAGGAATTCCACGTTCCAAAATCGAGCATGTTTTCCACCCGGGCTTCACAACAAAATTAAGAGGATGGGGGCTTGGGCTAACCCTGGCCAAAAGAATCATTGAGACCTACCACGACGGTAAAATATTCGTCAAGTCATCAGATGAAACCCTTGGTACTACCTTCAGAATTGTTCTCGATGCCGCATAAACCTCAAGTGCTAAAGATCAGATAGGCAAGGCCAACAAAGCGCCCTGGATTGGTCAAAACATCACCAATAATTTTTACCCGGCCTTTGTACTTCATGCTGAAACGGCTACTTTTGCGGTCGAATTTTGAGACCTTAATTTTTCAAAACTGCATAAAAATGGCAAATATTGGCAAGATCACGCAAGTAATTGGTCCCGTAGTAGACGTAGCCTTTGATGACGAAGGAGCCAAGCTCCCGGACATCCTTGATTCTCTAGTAGTTACAAAAGGTGACGGCACCAAAGTAGTGCTGGAATGCCAGCAACACCTGGGCGAGGACCGTGTTCGAACCATATCCATGGAGGGCACTGAAGGCCTGGTGCGAGGGATGAAGGTTACTGATACCGGCTCTCCTATTCAAATGACCGTAGGGGAAGATATCAAGGGACGTCTGTTTAATGTGGTGGGCGACGCCATAGATGGTCTAAGGCAGCCTAAGGGCACTTCGACACTTCCGATTCACCGTCAACCCCCATTATTTGAAGATCTTTCAACATCCACAGAAGTACTATACACCGGTATTAAGGTCATAGACTTGATTGAGCCTTATGCAAAGGGTGGCAAGATCGGCCTGTTTGGTGGTGCCGGGGTAGGTAAAACTGTATTAATCCAGGAGCTGATCAACAACATTGCAAAAGCGTATTCTGGTCTTTCCGTTTTTGCTGGCGTAGGTGAAAGAACCCGTGAAGGAAATGACTTGCTGCGCGAAATGATTGAAGCCAGAATCGTTGATTATGGTGATGAATTTATGAAGTCCCTTCACGGCGGTGGCTGGGATCTTTCAAAAGTGGACGAAGAAAAGTTAAAGGATTCAAAGGCAACCTTTGTGTTTGGACAAATGAACGAACCTCCCGGAGCACGTGCCCGCGTGGCGCTATCAGGACTTACCGTTGCCGAATACTTCCGCGACGGAGATGGAACAGGAAAAGGTCGTGATATTCTCTTCTTCGTTGATAATATCTTCCGTTTCACCCAGGCAGGTTCTGAAGTTTCCGCTCTTCTTGGCCGTATGCCATCTGCTGTAGGTTACCAACCCACGCTGGCAACAGAAATGGGTACAATGCAGGAACGGATTACTTCCACCAAGAATGGTTCGATCACATCGGTCCAGGCGGTATACGTGCCTGCCGATGACTTGACTGACCCTGCACCTGCTACAACCTTCGCGCACCTGGACGCTACTACTGTATTGTCGCGTAAAATTTCGGAACTTGGTATTTACCCAGCGGTGGATCCGTTGGATTCCACCTCACGAATTCTTCGCCCTGAAATTGTTGGTGAAGAGCACTACGAATGCGCCCAACGCGTAAAAAATATTCTTCAGCGTTATAAAGAATTACAAGACATCATTGCCATACTCGGCATGGATGAATTGTCAGATGAAGACAAGCAAGTGGTTTACCGCGCAAGGCGCGTACAACGCTTCTTGTCTCAGCCTTTCCACGTTGCGGAAGCGTTTACTGGCCTCAAAGGCGTGCTCGTTGATATAAAGGACACCATCAAAGCCTTTAATGCAATCATGGACGGTGAATACGATCATCTCCCGGAAATGGCTTTCAACCTGGTAGGCGGCATTGAAGAAGCTGTCGAGAAAGGCGAAAGAATGATGGCCGAAGCAAAAGCGTAGTAAAATTTTCCAATTTTAATAAAACACCATGCATCTTGAAATACTAACACCCGAGAAAAAGTTTTTTGATGGTGATGTAACCATGGTCACTTTTCCAGGGGCTGACGGATCCTTCCAGGTGCTGGATGATCATGCCCCACTAATCAGCTTACTTAAGGAAGGCAATGTTGAATACACCGCTAAAGGGGGCGTAAATAATCTTGGCATAACGGGAGGGGTAGTAGAAGTACTGAAGAATAAAGTTATTGTGCTGGCTACCGGCGTTACAGTCTGAACTACGGGTAAGTATACGCATAGACAAAAACCTGGCTAACCAGGTTTTTTTTATTTCCATTCCCAACAACAACTTCGTGAAAATATGCAATCACTGGGTTGATATCCATCTAATAAAAAATACAAGCCCAATAACAAGTCCCACAACACCAAGCACCCAGAAGATGGTGTTTATGCCCCCTAGAACAACCAGTGTTATTCCCACGGCACCAAAAATAATGGCAAGCTTCAACTCGTCATCCAGTTCCTGTGTAGCGGCAATGTTCGCGCCTGATTCGCGAAACCTGATTTCCTTCGCAAAATTTCTTACCTCCGTTCGGACCTCTTTTTTAAAATCTCTGCGCTCCTGCTTCGACATATTCCTGTAGCGATCTGCTTTCTGTTTCAGGGATGACATCGGGGTCACTTTTACTGTTTCGGAAACCCCCGCTGAAAGAGCTGTACTGGCAACAAAATCCTGCTCACGCAACGCCAGCGGACTTTCTTCCCTGGTTGAGACCGTCAGTGGGCTGGATTTTTCTGCCTGCTTCACTTTTCCGCTGTTGTAGTTGTAGTGATCAAAGTTATACGTGTACGGGGGTGAAGCGCATGCCGCCGCTACCAAAGCGGCTCCGAAAAGGAAAATATGTTTTCTCATAACCTTCTACTTTTTGTTTTTTCCAAAGATCCTGTTAAAGAATCTCTTTTCGAATTCCCAAAAAAAATTGAACTGACCGAATAAAAATCCATAAGCCAATAATATTACGTTGTAAAGCGGCAATATCAGCAGGTAGTATAGAAACGACGCTAATAAACCATCACCCTGTGCGCCGGCTAGAAAATGGAGAACCGGTTTCTTAATATAAAGCACTGTAAAACCCGTGCAGGCGAAGACGAGAAGTACTACAACTACCTGAAAGGCGCTGCCCAACTTCCAACGTTGCTTGAGTTTCTCAATCCAGGAAGGTCCTTTCATGTGCTTTCATCAAAGTTTGCAAAATACTTCCACATCCCCATTGCAGGTGCGGGCGCTTCGAATGCAACCATCTCCTTTCTTACCGGATGCATAAATGAGATCCTTCGAGCATGAAGGTAGATGCTACCATCTTTGTTCGGTTCGTCATCCCCATACTTCACATCACCTTTTATCACGCACCCCATGCTAGCCAGTTGAACCCGTATCTGGTGAGACCTCCCTGTAACCGGATTCACCTGTAAAAACCAATATCCTTCAGCAGAACCGATAACCTGGTAGCTTAACGCTGAATGCAATGCTCCCGCCGTCTCCTTTTTGTAGGCTGTCGTCTTGTTTTTTCGTTCATCTTTCACCAGCCAATGAATCAACACTCCCTCGTGTTGAGGTGGTTTCTTTTTAACGACAGCCCAATACGTCTTGACAGTTTCTTTGTCGCGGAAAAGTGCATTCATTCGTTCCAACGCCTTAGAAGTACGGGCGAAAACAACCACACCGCTAACTGGCCGGTCTAGTCGATGCACTACGCCAAGAAACACTTCACCAGGCTTTTTGTACTTCTCCTTAATATAGGCTTTACAAAGATCAGCCAATGGCACATCACCTGTTGAATCCCCTTGTACCAATACGCCAGGCGACTTGTTAACCACCAGCAAGTGATTATCTTCAAATATTACGGTAAAGGGCGAAGGCTCAATCATGTTCAATTATAGAAAATCAAACTTCCGAAAAGTTGCGCTATATATAAAATGTAAGCAGAACCCTTATCTTTAAATGTTGCCGGATAACCAAGGTTAGGAGGCCATGTGAAGAAATAGCAGATAATGCCAATGGATGTTGGAGCAATACTTATACTCGTGGGAATAGCCCTTACGGCTGTTATGTTGAAAACATTCTACGATCGTGGGAAAAAAGCGCTTTCCATTTTTCCACACATAGATTCTGTACATGTATTGTACAGGGACAAAACAGCCTTCGGTTATTCAACAAAGTCGTGGCAGACCAAGATTGGAGGCGCCAGTCGATCATTGGATATCGTCGTCACGGACAAGGAGCTCTGGTTAAAGAGTTTTTTACTATTTGCAGGGATTACGCAACAGCACGATCTATTGCATAAAATACCCCTAAACCGGATCACCAAAGTCAAGGAGAATGGTCCGGAAATTACACTGGACTTTAGAAATGAAAAAGGCCAGTCGAAGCAAATTGTTATTAATACAAAAGACAAAATTGAATTTTTGAAAAGTATCCGCAAATAAACTGACCCTCGCAACCATTAACGACTTACAACAGCGCTCCAAATATCTATATGCAAGCTAACCCATACACAACCTATCCCGCTGCCTACCTCAAGGAATTCACTGCCCAAGTATTCATGCACTTCAGCGTAGGAGAAGAAGATGCCTGGCAGGCAGCCGACGTTTTGTCAAAAGCTGATATCAAGGGCATTGACACGCACGGTATTGCCCGGCTTAAAAGTTATGCGGATATGTTTTCTATCGGAAGAATCAATCCAAAACCTAACGTAAGGATTGTTCGTGAGAAAAAAAGTATCGCTACCGTAGATGGCGATAGCGGATTGGGCTTGGTCGTCGGGCCAAAAGCCAACAACATCGCCATGGACAAAGCCGCGCAGTATGGTTCCGGCTGGGTCAGCGTGTGCAACACCAATCATTATGGCATCGCTTCTTACTATTCTTTGCAGGCATTGGAACGAGACATGATCGGCTGGTCTATGACCAATTCTTCGAAGATTGTTGTTCCGTTGTGGGGCATTGAAAGGAGATTGGGCACAAATCCCATTTCCATTGCCTTTCCGGGTTATAAAAATCCGCCGATCGTCATCGATCTTGCCACCAGTGTAGTGGCCTTTGGAAAAATAGAGCAGGCCAAGCGAAAAGGAGAGCCCGTGCCAAAAGGCTGGATAATGGATGAACAAGGAAATGCTACCACCAACCCCGACGATGTATTTGAGGGTGGTCTTTTACCTTTAGGCTCCACCCG